>ERZ857629.1141-NODE-1141-length-31023-cov-25.699109_pt1 | contig 31023 bp, 25 predicted proteins | sample MGYA00519700_ERZ857629 | MGnify/ENA primary metagenome ERZ857629 (study PRJEB31778, sample SAMEA3449351) | human gut metagenome | biome: human gut; feature: human-associated habitat; material: faeces | place: United Kingdom | collected 2010/2012 ... | reverse complement strand
CAGGTGCGAAGCACTGGCATCGCCAAAAGGCTGTTTTTTATGTTTTTGTTTCTGTCCCCCAGTATTTCTCCACTAAGCCAGAAACCTCCGTGAGATTTCCCACCATCAAAGCAATTCCGTGAGATTAGTGGGATCTGTGTGAGCCACAGCCTGTGACAGAGCTAACTTAGTGTGAGATTTGTGTGAGATAGGGGTAAAATAACACGGCCCCAGTTTCACAACTAAGGCCGCATCTTGTTCTGTCTATTATTACCATTAAAAACTTGTCAAAATCATCATTGTATTATGAAAACGAGAGATTTCTGATGCAAATTTCACTCTTTTTATTTTTCTATGCAATAGTCTTGATTTATTCGGGAAATTATTCTATATTTGCCAAAAATTAAGCTCCTAACAGAAAATCATACTGCACAAGCAGTGGAAATTAGAACATTTATGATAGAGAAACTTGACGCTATTGACATTAAGATTTTGAAGGTGCTTCAACAGAACGCAAAGCTCACCACAAAAGAGCTTGCAGAAGCTGTTCACCTTTCGGCTTCGCCCACATTCGAGCGCCAAAAACGCCTCGAACGCGAGGGTTATATTAAAAAATATGTGGCTGTGGTCGACCCCGACATGGTAGGAAACGGAATGCTTGTGCTTTGTAACATTCGACTCAAGCAGCACGGCAAGGAATATGCCCGCGAATTTGTGGATGCTGTGAAGCAAATGGAGGAAGTGACCGAGTGCTTCAACACCAGTGGCGATTTCGACTTCTGGATTAAGGTGTTTGTGCGCAATATGCACCATTACCAAGATTTCGTGCTCAACCGCTTAGGCGAAATGGAGTCGATTGGTTCGGTGCACAGTGTGTTCGTTATCGGCACCGTGAAAAATGTGCACGCTGTGCCTGTGGCACCATAATCAAACCCAAATCGGTCATTAGATCGTATGAGGATTTTTAGATTACTTCTTGCGGTCTTTCGGCTTTTATAAGATGCCTTTCGCTTGTTTTTAATTCGTAATAGCTCGCTATCACTCATTAAAAGACAAACAAAATTCATTCTTCTAAAACTCCGAAATACCACAAGACCTAATGACCGATTTGGGATAAAAAATATAATCGCCCAACGACGCGGTATAAAACAATACGGTATCGTTGGGCGATATTGTTTGCCACAAGCAATATTGGGCTACCAGTTGATTGGTGATTTGCCGTGCTGCGTAAGGTAGGCGTTGGCTTGGGAGAAGTGGTGGTTGCCGAAAAATCCACGATATGCCGAAAGTGGTGATGGGTGGGGCGAAGTGAGCACAAGATGCTTCATGCGGTTGATTTTCGCACCTTTCTTAATAGCAAACGAGCCCCACAAAATGAACACAAGATGCTCGCCGTGTTCGCTCAGATGAGCAATCACCGCATCAGTGAACTCTTCCCAACCCCGGCCTTGATGCGAACCAGCCTTGTGCGCCTGAACAGTGAGGGTGGCATTAAGCATCAGCACGCCCTGCTGTGCCCAGCGAGTAAGGTTGCCGCTTGTGGGAATGGGTGCGCCTGTATCGGCGTTGATTTCCTTGAAAATGTTTTGTAGCGATGGTGGAAACGGCACACCGTCGTTCACCGAGAAACAAAGCCCATGCGCCTGCCCCGGCTCGTGATAAGGGTCTTGACCGATAATCACTACTTTCACCTTGTCGAAAGGCGTGGCATCAAATGCCGCAAATATTTGAGAGCCAGGAGGGAAAACCTGTTTGGTGGCATATTCCTGCTTTACAAATTCGGTGAGATTGGCAAAGTATGGCTTATTCCATTCCTCAGCAAGCTCCTTATTCCATGAAGGGTCGATTTTCACTGTCATAGCAAAATAATGTTAGGGGTGAAATTTCTTTACTTGCAAAGTTACAAGATTATAGTTAAATTTGCATTGTAAAAAATCATTTTTCGCAGTAGCCATTCTGTAAAAGCCTGGTCCTATAGTTCAATGGATAGAATAAAGGATTCCGGTTCCTTCGATTGGGGTTCGACTCCCCATAGGATCACATTTCAGGTATTGGGAGATTTGCAAATCGCTATGCTAAACGGTTAGCATATAAGATTCTACGCAATCTCCCTTTTTCAGTATTACGCGTTTCACTTTCCTTGCAGCTATATGCAGGGATAAAACTAATACAATTATGGCTCGATTTTTTATTTCAGTATTTCTCGCAATGATGCTGTCGGTTGCATCATTGGCACAGCCCACCATCTGGGCGTACCGCAGTTATCAACCTTACGAACAAACCGGCGTTACAGGTCCAATCACTTTCCGTGCCAATTCGCCAGAAGCGGTCACCCTGCTTGCCGACCAAAGCAACATGGGACGCGTGTATGCCGGCACGTATTTCAACTACAAGTGGTATGGTCAAGTCACCCACATTGGCACGCAAACGTCAATTGACGGTCTGTTCACTATCGACATGACCGATGGACACCGCACATTTGTTGCCCCAAGTAATCGTGCGTTGAGCGATATGACGCACGACTACAGCACCGGCATCACCTACGGCATCAGCAATAGTGCCCAGAAGTTGGCTACCATCGACTTGAAAACAGGTACCGTGGTGACAGGTGGCACATTCACCGACACCGAAGGTGCACAATGCTACATGGTGGCTCTCGCTGCCGACCTCGACGGCACGCTCTACGGTGTGGCAACTAACGACAATTTCTATTCCATCAACAAGGAAACAGCCGTTTGCACATTGATTGGCAGCACAGGCGTAGATGCGGCTTTCACACAGACGATGGCTTTCGACCACAACACCCACACGCTCTATTGGGTGAACAATGCAGAATACAAGCTCTACACCATCGACGTGAAGACCGGCAAGGCTACCGCTGTGGGCAACACCGACAGCCTCAACGCTTTCGCCATTCCATATATCCACGCTCCAAAAGGCGCACCCGACCGTGTGACTGCACGAAAAATCACCACACAAGGTAGTGAGGTGACAATTGAATGGACCAATCCTGTGATTGACGCGCAAGGCGAACCACTCGCCTCGCTCGATGGCGTGAAAATTTACCGCGACGGCTCGCTCCTGACCACCGTGGCAAAAACTGGCGCAACAGGAAAATATACCGACACGAATGTGGCGAACGGGCTACACGCCTATAAACTGGTGCCATACAACGCCGCTGGCGAAGGCGGTGCCGACACCGACGACCTTGAAATTCAAGTGGGTCAGAATCCTCCTGGCGCAGTGGAAAATTTCACTGTCACTCCTGGCAACTTCACAGCCGAACTTTCATGGCAAGCGCCCACGAAGGGAAAATTCGGAGGCAGTTTCGACCCTGCAAGCATAACCATGTATAATATCACCCGTGTGAAAGGCGCTGCTCGCAGCAACTTTAGCGTGAAAGCACCTGCCACCAGCTACACCGACCGTCCGGGCTTTGGCACCTACACCTATATCATTAAGGCGATGAATGAGCAAGGCGAGGGTGTAGAGGTGGAAGCCGGCCCTGTGATGGTGAAATACGACAGCTGGATTGTGATGACCAATGGCGAATTTGTGGTGAAGAAGGATATGAAATATAAATTCTACGACAACGGCGCAACAGGATATTACACCAACAACGCCGACGAAACCCTCACGCTTCGCCCTGCCGATGCTGGATGCATCATTGATGCCAAATTCTCTCAATTCAGTATGGACAGCTATGGCGACACGTTGTATGTGTACGATGGCATCAACACCAGCGCTCCGCTTATCGGCAGCTTCACAGGCGAATCGGTGCCTAAACAGCTTGTTCACCTGCGTGCTTCCAACGAGCAAGGTGCACTCACTTTCCATTTTGTGAGCGATATTATGGAATCTGGCCCAGGTTGGCTGGCTGAGGTCACATCAGTGGAACTGAAGGCTAACGACTTGGAGGCTGGTGAACTGTCGGGCAATCCTCGCCCATCGCTCAATGCGAAAGAGCCTTACACGTTTGAGGTTCGCAACCTCTCGTTGCGTGATGTAAAGGCAAGCGAATATACGGTCGACATCGTTGATGCCGATGGGCAAGTGCTCACCACAGCACAGGGCGTTGATGTAAAAGCGCTGAAAACAGCCATCATGAGCATCGATGTCACTCCAAAGACCGATGGCAATCTTTCCATCAAGGCGATTATCCGCTTTGCCGCCGATGAGGATGCCACAAACAACACATCTAATTCGCTCACCCTTGCCGTGAATCCAGAGGGTAGCAAATATGTGCAAATCAGCACTCCTGGCAGCCTTGTATATATCTATCCTGCTTCGTTCTTTGTCAACGAATCGGTTTGGGAAACCATCTACAGCTGCGAGCGCATTGGCGTGAGCAGCGGCACACTCACTTTGCTCACTTTTCCAGTGAAAGAATGTACGAAGAATTACCCCAACATTCCTGTCACCATCTATGTGGGCGAAACTGGCCTCAACTCGCTGAAAGAGCACGCCATCTATGCAAGCGCGCTCACAAAGGTGTATGAAGGCAATGCGCCATTGCTCACCACCTCAAAGGAATGGGCGTTCCCACTCACCACTCCTTATGAATATGCTGGCGGCAACTTGGTGGTAATGTTGCACAAGGTGGCTCCTGGCACAAGCGATCAAGGCGTGGCATTTGGCGGCACCTACGGCAAAATGGGCGACCCAATTATCACCCGCGAGGCATCTTCCTACAGCGACGACCAGCACCTCGACCTCGAATCTGATTTCGGTTGGCCAGGCACAGCACTCCCCGACATCAACATGCTGTTCATGGGCAAACCATCAGGTTTGGCTGGCATCGAAGCGAATGATGTGAAGACTATGGTCAGCAACGGCAAAATCATCGTGGCTGGAGCAGAAGGCCTGCCCATCACAGCCTACACCCTCGACGGTCGCATAGCCGCCACCGTAAAGGCAGCCTCAGCCCTACAAGAAATCGCCCTCCCCACCCCAGGCATCTACATCATCAAAACCGCCACCACCGCCCAAAAAGTAGTCCTATAACCAACAGCCTCACTTATGAGGCACCCAATCTACAATACACCCCGAAAGTCCCTCAACTTCCGGGGTGATTTTCTTCTACAAAAAAACCACAAAAATTAATTTGTGTAAATTTGTGGTTGACTTACTGTAACCACGAATTGCACGAATCTAACGAATTTGATTTTTGTGGGTATGGAAAGTGGATTTCTATGATTTTTCGGTTTGCTTTGTGCTTCGTTCTATGATTTTCACCACTTTTATACTCACCTCATAGAGCAAATAGAGCGGAATGGTGACAAGGATAAGCGATAGCAAATCGGGGGGCGTGATAATAGCCGCCACGAGCATAATGCCAATCAACGCGTGCTTGCGGTATTTGCTGAGCATTTCTGCTGTCACCAATCCCATTTTGCTAAGGAAAAAAGCAATGATTGGGAGCTGAAACACTACGCCCATCACCAGTGTGAGAGTAATAAATGTGTCGATATACGAATCAAGTGTGATATTGCTCGTCACGCGTGCATCAACGCTGTAGGTGCCTAAAAAGCGGAATGCGATAGGGAAAATGATGAAATAACTCATCATCAGTCCAATCACGAAAAGCAAATACACCATCACCACCACGCGCACCGAATATTTCTTTTCGTTTTCGTATAGTGCTGGCGATACGAAGCGGAACAGCTCAAACAAAATGTAAGGCGATGTGCAGAGCAATGCCAAATAGCACGATGTGGTGATGTGCGTCATAAACTGGCTGCTCAAATCCGTGGCAATCAAATCAACGTGGTATTTGTCGAAGTGAAAATCCATACCGAACACCCTCACCGAATCTTCAATCCAGCGATAAGTGCAGAAATCCCACTCACTTGGAGCCAGCAGAAAGGTGAATACTTCGGTTTTGAAGCAGAAAATCACCACCGCCAGCACGCCTGCCACGACAAGTATGCGAATAAACATCTTTCGGAGGACTTCGAGATGTCCTCCGAAAGTGAGCATGTTGTTGTCTTCAGCCATTACTTCTGTTCTGGTGTGTCGGTGTTCTTGGGCTGATTTTCTATTTCTGCGCCCTCTTTGCTTTCATCGTCTTGGGCTTCAGCGTCTTGAGGTTGTTCTGGTGGGGCGTTAAGTCCTTCCTTAAATTCTTTAACGCCTTTTCCCAATCCACGCATCATTTCGGGCAGTTTTTTACCGCCAAACAGAAGCAATGCCAAACCACCAATGAGCAGCAGTTCAGAAGTGCCAATAAATAATAAAGTGTTCATAGTCGTTTATGGTGTTACGAGGAATATTTCACAAGTTTCGAAATTGATTTCCCAATTTCCATTTTCTGTCATTTCCCAGTTATATTTCTGTGAAGCGGTGTTCCACCATTGTTGGAATCGGACACCGGTTTCACCCATATCCTTCACGAGTTTTTCGTAAAGTTCTTCCTTGTCGGGCGTGAGAATCATCGCCAACTCGTTTAAGCCGTTGCGGCGTTCGAAAAGGCGTTGTATTTCGTCTTTTTCTTCAGGAGTTACCTGTCCTACAAGTTTCTTTGTCATTGTATTGATTTTTTTATGATTACTGTATCGTTTTTAACTTCTGATTTCACTGTATTTCTACATCCTGTGCAGGTGTCGTAACAGCAATTCCTACAACTTTTTATACAACAACCTGCACAAGCACCTCCGCAGTCATGCGCACACAATAAATTACAACTCCTATGGCATATAGAATTACAATTGTTTTCACAGCTGGTGGAAACGGACTTTTGCGCAAGGGTTGTGATGGGTGTAACTGATACCACAAATAAAGTCAGCAAACCAGAGGCTTTTTTGAAAAATCGTCTTCGGGAGTACAAATCACTATGTGTCATATTTCAGTATTCGTCTTTAAAATCAAATGGATCAAGGTAATCGATTTTTTTGATTTCTCGTTCGGGGATAAACTGGCCGTGCTTGCGAATGTTTGCCAATAGGTCACGACTTGCATTACGCTCCAAATGTGCCACCACGCATTGCTCATGGCTTGGCGTATTCACCTCAAGAGTGGTTTTGCGGTTGAGCCAAATGCAACGGCGGCACTGGTAGGCGTCACACTTCCTGCATATTGGTGCATGGTCAAGTTTGTAGAGTTGCGGATTCTTGATGTCTAAACCCTCCACAAGTGAACCAATATTGTAGCTTTTACTGATAATGGTGTCGCTATTTGCTTGGTAAAACGCCGGGCAAACGTAAAATTTGCCGTCGGTGGCAAGCGTCACGTTGCTGTCGGCCGCACCGCAGTTGTTCATCTTGTCGAGTATCATTCGGTCGGTGAGCAGATTCAGTTGTGGCGATTTGCCGTCAGCATACAGTTTTTCAATCTCATTAGCCCAGTATTGAAGCACATTTTTGTAAGTGGCGAAATCTTCATCAGTGAAACTTTCCACATCAGTAATCACCACATTCAATTTTGCCACTTTCGGAACTATCTCTTTCACCAATTCCTTATGGTCAAATAAATCGGCTTTACTGATTCGCAGCACGTATGCAGTGTTGGCATCAAAGCTGAAGCCATTAGTTTGCTTCCAGTGGTTAAACACCACCACATCGGCTTTCGCCACATCGGGGTTGTCGGCTGGCATAATCTTGCTGTGGTCGATACTTTCAAGCACTTCGCTGTATTCAGCAGGTAACTCGTGCGATGGATACACATACTGAATCATCAAATTCTCCTTCATACCGAAAAAGATGCCAGCCTTCAAATCCTCAAGAGAAATGAGTTTGCGCTCTGTTCTCTCATTATTGTAATGGCAATACGATGTGCTCGTATCGTCCAATAAAATGATTAAATATTGCAACATAACTGTTCTTTTTAGCAGGGTTCTTGATAATTTGATTTCTTCACATGCTTTTCAGCTTCTTCTCGTGCAATGCCTTGCAGTTCAAGTTTACGGTAGAGCTTATTCCAGTAATAGTTGTTGGCGCGCACACGTGCCTTATGCATCTTGCAGATGGCTGTGCTACGCTGAAAAGCTGTTGGCGTTTCTGCCGCATCATAATTCTCACCTTGGCACCAAGCACAACCTTCAGCCACTTCGCAGTCAATACATTCTTGATTACTCTGAGTACATCGGTCAAGGGTGAGGAACGGACGCAATTTGTTTTTGTCGATACCATCGTGCACATTGCCAATAATCCATGCCTTCTTATCGCGAAGCGAATACTGTGCAAATCGGGTGCAAGGATAGAAATTACCAGCGGCATCCACGGCAAGCATACGCCCAGCGCCACACCAGTTGTTGTTCTGAAGCTTCTTATCAAGAGGCTTTCCCAAATTCTCGCTGAAAAAAGAGCAGGTGTAGTCGGTGTAATACTCTCCATCGATGATGGCATCTGCAAGTTGAATCAACTGTTCCTCAAACCGCTTATCATCACCTTCTTCCCAAACATCTTCAAATACCACATTGATATGTACTTCATGAATCCCCAAAGAATAGAGGTGAAGCACACTATCCTTGATGTATTTGATGTCCGCACTTGAGATGGTCACCTTTGTACTAGCATCAGGAAACTGCTTTAGCCAAAGTGGAATATTGCGTACCACATCATCGTATGAACCCTTTTCCTCTTCAGACTTTGGCGAGAACCCATCTTTAGTTTTCCAAATACGATTCAAATCGTGTTTCTCACGCGTGCCGTCTATAGTGATACCGATGCTTAGATGGTTACGGTTCTTTTGGATGAACCGTTGCACTTTTTCAGAATCATAGTTGATACCGTTTGTGGAAAAACTGAATCTGAAAGAGTTAAACCAATGATGATTCAAACGAAACATTTCCGCCTTGATATAATCACAAATTTGATCAATCAAATCAATCTCCAAAAATGGCTCACCGCCAATAAAGTCCCAAACAACTGATTCTTCTAAAAACTCATACTCGTGGTCTAGTATATAATCAATAGTATTCTTTGCCACCTCCCAGGGAAGACGCTCTTTCGAGTTCTTCCCTACGAGATAACAATACTTGCAAGCCAATTGACAATCTTTGGTAACAATAAATGTGATGTTTTTTGCCATCCCCGATTGCCAACCAACATTTTCACTTGCAATTATATTCATGTTTTTTACATATAAAGTTAAAAAATGCGCAAACTAAAACTCGCATTAATATGAGCCAACTGAGGTATAGTAACAGGAATTCTTACAACCTGATTGACATGCGTCTCTACATGTTCCTGTACAATAACCTGTACAAGAACTCAAACATCCTCCTAAACAACCTCCACTACAAGTTGTACGGCAACCGGTATAACAGCCTACGGTACAGCCATAACTGCAATCCATTGGAGGCTCTGCTGCTTTTACGATAGCTGGTGCGCTTGCTAATACTGTGGCAGCGATAATGGGCAACGCACCTTTTGCTGCTTGTTTGAAGAACTGGCGGCGACTTTGCAGTTCTTCATTGTTCTTTTTGTTTTTCATTTTAATGATATACTATTATTTTGCCTATGGGTCCCCGGATTTGGCGGTTTTTCTGTGAATTGTTATATAGTGCCAGGGCATAAAAAAAGCGCAGGACCTGTATTTACCCGTCCTACGTTCCGAGGCCCTGAGAATGCCCATTACTGTCAGAACGAGCAACTCAGACCCCACGCGGATATGATATAGCACAAATCAGCCCAATATTTCGGCACCTCATTATTAGATACCAAAATAAGGGCGTGCTAAATAGCATACCGATGGACATCTATTGTTGCTATGTTCATTGACAGTAATTAAAAGTTTCTCAGGCTTTCGGAACGTCAAGAACAAAGCGAAATAAACGCCTTTCCTAATACTGGAATCCCCACGCCATTGCGCACCTCTGTGCACACCTTCCCGACGACCAAAATCGCCATCCGCATGGAGACACCACAAATTTATAAAACATTTTTCAATCCACCAACAAATCCCCACCACAAAAGTTAATTTGTGAAAATTTGTGCTAATTTGTGGGTGATTTAGAGGGAGCACGAATTGCACGAATCTAATGAATTTGATTTTTGTGGGTTTTTATTCGTGTGATTTACCGGATTTGTGGTTAGATATTTTATTGATTTTATTTTATAAAGCATTTTATTCTGATTTAAATTTGCGTAATGGGATAATTGTTTGTAATTTTGCGAGTGTTTAGAAGAATGATATGGGTAACATTTTTATATATGATAAAGAGTTTGCGCTGGAGTGTGGGGAAATTTTGCCTTCGTTGAAGGTGGCTTACCATACTTTCGGCAGGCTAAACAATGACCGCAGCAATGTGGCGTGGGTGTGTCATGCGCTTACTGCCAACAGCGATGTGGCTGACTGGTGGCCCGGAACAGTGGAGGCTGGGCGATTTCTCGACCCCGACAAATACTTTGTGGTGTGCGCCAATATATTGGGGTCGTGCTACGGCACTACCGGCCCTAACGAAATCAATCCTGCCACTGGCGAGCCATGGTATGGGGATTTTCCGATGGTGACGATTCGCGACATGGTGCGTGCGCACCAACTGCTCGCCGAGCATTTGGGCATCAGCCATGCGAAACTATTGATTGGCAGCAGTATGGGTGGCTTTCAATGCCTTGAATGGAGCGTGATGCAGCCCGACTTTGCCGAAAACTGCGTGTTTATCGCCACTGGTGCGCAAGCCTATCCCTGGGGCGTGGCGTTTAACGAGAGCCAGCGCATGGCGATTGAAAACGACCCGACTTTCGGTGAGCGCAACGCATCGGCAGGACTAAGGGGCATGGCTACGGCGCGAAGTATCGCTCTGCTCAGCTATCGTGGCGGAAAGGCCTACGACAAGACGCAAGCCGACACCACCACCTACGATTCGCCTTTTCAGCACCGTGTGCTTTCATATCAGCGCTACCAAGGCGAAAAACTGCGCCGTCGGTTCAACGCCTACTCCTATTACCGATTGCTGCAAGCCTACGACTCGCACAACTTGGGGCGCGACAGAGGCAGTGTAGCAGAGACGTTGCGAAGCATCAAGGCGCACACGCTGGTGGTGAGCATCACGAGCGACTTGCTTTTTCCGCCTGCCGACCATCAAGTGATAGTTGAAAACATTCCCAATTGCCAATACCACGTGATTGACTCCGATTTTGGGCATGATGGATTTTTGGTGGAAAGCGAGAAGTTGAACAATATTATTCAAGATTTTTTAATTGACTAAAATTGACAAAAACATATATGGACAAGAAGCAAATCAATATAGGTCTGTTTGGCTTTGGCACCGTAGGCAAAGGCCTCTACGACGTGCTGAAAAAAATTCAGCCAGAGAATGTGAGTATCGTGAAAGTGTGCGTGCGCAATGTAGCGAAGCATAGCGCCGAGGCTCCGGAACTGGAGTTCACAAGCAATGCCGATGATATTTTCACCGACTCTCGCATCAATTTCATCGTGGAATTAATCGACGACGCCGAGGCTGCTTACGGCATAGTGAAGCGTGCGCTCCAAGCAAAAATTCCGGTGGTGAGCGGCAACAAGAAGATGCTTGCCCGGCACATTCAGGAAATGATTCAACTTCAGCGCGACAACGACACGGCACTCCTCTACGACGCATCGGCATGTGGCAGCATTCCTGTGATTCGCAATTTGGAGGAATACTACGACAACGATTTGCTTATCAGTGTGAAAGGTATTCTGAACGGATCGTCAAACTTTATTCTATCGAAAATTTTCAACGAGGGCATGAACTATGCCGAAGCACTCAAACTTGCTCAAGATTTGGGCTTTGCCGAGAGCGACCCCACGCTCGACATTGGCGGTTGGGATTCGCTGTTTAAGCTGATTATCATCACTATTCACGCATTTGGCGTGTATGTGGAGCCTGAGCAGATTTTCACTTTCGGCATCGGCAACATGAACGAGCACGACATTCAGTTTGCACACGAAAAGCGCCGCCGCGTGAAACTCGTGGGCTGGGCTGAGAAGGTGGACGAGGATAAGCTGGTGCTGTCGGTGATGCCGCACTTGCTCTCGAAGCAGAAGTACATCTACAGCGTGGAAGATGAGTTCAACGGCGTGGTCATCAAAGGTTTGTTCTATTACAAGCAGTTTATGTTCGGTCAGGGCGCAGGAGGCTTCCCCACTGGTTCTGCCGTGTTGAGCGACATCACAGCCCAACTCTACGACTATCGCTACCAGTACAAGAAACTGCAAAGTCCACATCAGCTGCATTTCACCAACGACTATAAGGTGCGCATCTACTATCGCTACGATAGTCCTGCCACCCTAAATTTGCTTGAATTTTCCACCATTCACGAAAGCTATTACAGCGACACATACAAATACGTGGTGGGCGACATCGAACTCTCACAACTCCAAGCGCAAGCCCAAAGCCTCCGCGAAAGCAACGTATTCGTCTGCCTCTACCCCGAAGATTAAACACGCACATATAATCAGAAAAGGCGAACTGCAAGAAACCTACAGTTCGCCTTTTATTGTGAAAAAAGCCCCATTTTGTGCATTTTATTCACCGTACTGCACAAAAAAGCCGATTTTTGTGCAGTACAGCACATTTATTGCACAAAAAAATCACATTTTTGAGTAAATCCCTACGCTATAGCGTTGTCGCTTTGCTCCTTGTATTATTTCATGCCACGGGCGGTGAAGATGGCGTCTTTTGCCTTGTTGATTTCTTGCATTTTCTTTGTAGCGGCGTTTTTCACCTCTTCGCCTAAGTGCGACACCCGGTCGGGGTGATGCTGGAGCACCATTTTCTTGTACGCCTTGCGCACATCGTCGTCGCTTGCGTCGGGCGATACACCCAGCACCGTATAAGCATCTTCAAGCGTCTGACCGCCAAGGGCAAACATTTGATTCACCACGTCGGCATCCAGCCCCATGTGGTAGGCAATATTGCGCAATGCCTTGATTTCGGTGGCATCGGGGGTGCCGTCGCACTTGGAGATTTCAGCAAGAAACGCGATGATTTGCAAGCGATGCGCCTCTGGCATCAACTTGTTCAAATCTCGGCACACTTTCTGCACCGAAGCATTCCAAGCAGCCACGCCACGCTGTCTGCGTTCCATTTTCAACTGCTCAAAGAACGTCATTCCTTTTTGGGCGGCCTCTGTGCCAAGTGCTTCGCTCAGATATTTGCGGAGAAAAACGGTTTCAGTCTGATATATTTTGCCGTCAGCGAAAATGATGTCGGCACTCAAATACATCAAATAATAGAGAAACGTGTCGTATTCGTTGCCCCGGCCATTGCCATACCCTGGTTGCTGACTGCCTGAGGTGACCTTCGAAAACTTAATTCCGTCAAGCACAGATCCAATCACATAACCAATGATGCCGCCAATAAAATTGCCAACAATGAATCCGATAATGAATCCTATGTATTTGTATTTGATTTTAAACATTACTTTTCAAGTAGGGTTTTTGCCATGTTTTGAGCGGCTTTGCGACCGTCGCCCATAGCGAGAATTACGGTTGCGCCACCACGCACGATGTCGCCACCAGCATACAGGTCGCTGATGTTCGACTGCATCGACTCGTCGTTCACCACGATAGTGCCACGGCGACTCACTTCAAGTCCATCGATTGAGCGAGGCACGAGAGAGTTGGGCGACACACCCACTGCCACAATCACCACATCGACAGGGATTTCTTCGATTGCGCCTTCCACTGGGATAGGTGAGCGACGGCCTGAGGCATCGGGTTCGCCAAGTTCCATGCGTTGCACCTTCATGGCGCGAACACGGCCTTTTTCATCGCCAATATATTCCACTGGGTTGTGGAGTGTCATCAGTTCCACACCTTCCTCTTTTGCGTGACCGATTTCTTCAAGTCGGGCAGGCATTTCGGCTTCGCTACGGCGATAAACCAAAATCACGCGCTTTGCTCCCATGCGAAGGGCTGTGCGTGTTGAATCCATAGCGGTGTTGCCACCACCCACCACAGCCACAGTGTCGCCAGTTATAACTGGAGTGTCGCCACCACGGCCAGCCTGCATCAGATTGATGCGAGTGAGATATTCATTGCTCGACATCACACCATTGAGGTTTTCACCTGGAATGTTCATGAAGCGAGGGAATCCTGCGCCAGAACCCACGAAAATGCCCTTGAAGCCCATAGCGTGAAGGTCGTCGTAGGTGATAGTGCGACCAATGAGCACATCTTTCTGGAAGTCAACGCCCATTTTGCGCAATCCCTCTATTTCGTGGTCAACCACAGCGTTGGGCAGACGGAATTCAGGAATACCATATTTCAGCACACCGCCAATTTCGTGCAGTGCCTCAAACACGGTGACATCAAAGCCCTTCTTCGCCATATCGCCAGCAAACGAAAGTCCTGATGGGCCACTGCCCACCACAGCCACTTTAATGCCGTTCTTTGGTTCCATCTTCACGACTTCTTCCTCACCGCTATTGCGTTGCCAATCAGCGGCAAAGCGTTCAAGATAACCAATAGCCACGGCTGGCTGCTTCATTTTCAACCGAATGCACTTGCTCTCGCATTGCTTTTCCTGTGGGCACACACGGCCGCAAACGGCAGGGAGCGAACTTGTCTCCTTCAGTGTGGCAGCAGCGTCGGCAAAGTGTCGGCGTTCAATATTTTTTATGAATTTTGGAATGTCGATACCTACGGGGCAGCCCGTCACGCATTGTGGGTTGTTGCAGTCGAGGCAGCGAGTGGCTTCTCTCACCGCTTGCTCCTCGGTGATGCCTTGATTCACCTCCTCATTGCAGGTGATGCGGTATGCAGGGTCGAGTTGAGGCATTTCCACACGCTCGATAGCAGCGCGCTCTTTTGGCAAAATGCTGCTGCGCAATTCCACGCGCCATTCTTCATTGCGTGATACGTTATTGTTATTTTCCATTTTTTCTGTTTCTGAGTTTGTGAGTAGTGTAGTGAATTTATCCGCGGAGACGCATAAGGAGTTCGTCAAAGTCAATTTCGTGTGCATTAAATTCCGGTCCTTCCACACACACGAATCGGGTGCGGCCGCCCACAGTCACTCGGCAAGCGCCACACATGCCGGTGCCGTCAACCATAATGGCATTGAGCGATGCCTCGGTAGGAATTTCGTATTTTTTGGTAAGGAGCGACACAAACTTCATCATGATGGCAGGGCCGATGGTCACGCAATAGTCCACCTTCTCGCGCTGAATCACTTCTTCTACGCCCGCGGTGGAGATGCCTTTCTTGCCGTAACTGCCGTCATCGGTCATGATAATCACATCGTCGCTGCTTTCACGCACCTCCTTTTCAAGGATAATCAATTCCTTGGTGCGTCCGCAAAGCACACTCACCACACGGTTGCCAGCGGCTTTCAGCGCACGGATAATGGGCAGCAGAGGCGCTACGCCCACGCCACCACCACAGCACACCACGGTGCCGTAGTTCTCTATTTTGGTCGCCTGTCCGAGTGGACCCACCACATCGGTGAGGTAATCGCCGGGCTCAAGCGCACAGATTTTACGGGTAGAATCGCCAATGGCTTGAATCACCAGTGTAATGGTACCAGCCTTCACATCGCTGTCGGCAATGGTGAGCGGAATGCGTTCGCCTTTTTCGCCGCAGCGCACAATCACAAAGTGGCCAGCACGGCGTGCCTTTGCTATCAAAGGAGCCTCAACCACAAGTTTTGTGACATTCTCTGAGAATTTCTCTTTACTAATTATCTTGTTCATAGTTTATGATGCTATTTCAAATTGAAATACAAATTTAAGAATTATTTGCCGGAATACGCCACTCCGTAGCCCACAAAATGGTCGTATCGCTCACCCATCGGGTGGCTGTAAATCTTCACCAGATATTCGTTGATGGTTTGATATTTGTCGCCCTCGATGTAAGAGGTAAGCCCCACTTTTCCACCATCGGGCACAAACAAATACTGATAATTGTAATGTCCCTGCTTGAGCATGATGTCGCAAGTGTAGGTGCCGCTTTCTGGCTCATACCTCAACTGTGTGGTTGATGGTGACAAACCTTGCGTAAACTCACCTTGCAGATATATCTTACCTTTAGGCAACATCTCGTCAGGTTCAAGAGTGAAGTGGGTGATAATGTAGTCGGCTTGGGTATGGCAGTCGTTCGCCTCAGCGTTTCTGATGGTGAAACGCCCGAATTGCGTTTGATCGTAAAGATACTGCGTTGCGGCACGAGGCTGGTCGGGATTGACGGTGGCATGATAGTATGGCTCGAAATACTCAATTCGGCTCACGCCCATGTTCAGCGCATTCACATTCACGGTTTCCATGCGGCGATATTCGTTGCCGGCATTGAATATGAGTGCGGGGTTGTGGTCGTAAGTCACTTTGTTGCCACCCACCATCAAGGGGTTTTCCACCATCACGGCATTGTCGGTGCGTGAATTTTGTGTCACCATAGCCTTCAACTCCTGATATGGATTCTGAATGGTGCCAGGCTTGTATGTAACCTCAAAACTCACCTGCTGATGCGTATCGTTGTAGTCGATGTCGGTGCGTGAGGTGGTTTCCACAGCCACATTCACCGTATGCTCACACACGCTGAAGCGAGTTTGAAACAACACATTGTCGGGGTCGTCCTGCTCGCTCACCTTTAGCAGATAGTTGCCACTTTTCAGAATTTGCATATCATCATTCGGAAAAGTGAAATTATAGTTGAAATAGTGGGTGAATGTGGCTTCGCTTTGTGCAAAGTCGGTGATGTCGGCTTGATTGAAACCGCTCACAAATTCGCTGTCAATCAGTCGCGACGGTTGCCAGTCGGCATTGCAGTGCGTGATGCTGTAGCGCAGATAGTGCGCATCGTAGTCTATCAAGTCGAAGTTCACATTCAACTGCTCATCGCTGCCCAAAGCGATGATGGGCACTCCGTAGGGTTTATCGACGGGCGCAATTTTCAGCGAATGAATGTTCTTGTTGAAGATGCGTATATCGGTGTCCACTCTTTGTGCAAAAGCGGAAATTGCCAAAACAAGGCAAACGGCTATGGAATAGAAGCGGATGAGCATAGGCTGTGGTTATGATATGGTTTATAATGCCAAAATCTGGTTGCCGGCATCTTTGGTGTTGACCTTGGTGATGATGTGCGTAATCACGCCTTCCTCATCAGTCACAAAAGTGGTGCGGACGGTGCCCATATAAGCCCTGCCACACATCTTTTTCTCGCGCCAAACGCCAAATGCCTCGTTGAGTTTCAAGTCGGTGTCGGCAATGAGGGTGAATGGCAGTTCGTGCTTTGCGGCAAACTTCTGATGCGATGCGGCACTGTCTTTGCTCACACCCACAATTTCATAGCCCGCCTTGCGCAGTGCGCCATATCCGGCACTGATGCTGCAAGCCTCAGCGGTGCAACCAGGGGTGTTGTCCTTTGGATAGAAGTAAATCACGAGTTTTTTACCTGCAAAATCACTTGCTTTCACTTCACGGCCAGAAGCGTCGAATCCGAGCACTTCAGGAATCTTGTCACCTATATTCATAATGGATCAATTATTTATGTTAGTATATATCTATATAATGCAAAACCGAGTTGATTATTTTATCTCATCAGCAAATAAGCGGTGTAGGCAATGTAGCACAGCAAGAAAATCACACCCTCGGCACGGTCAAACTTTTTCTTTTTGAACGTGTAGGTCACAATAAATGTGGCGACCGTTGCGCCTATCATCACCATAAAGTCGATGGCGTGGATTCCCTCCACATGGATAGGCGTGATAGATGCCGTGAGACCGAGAATCATGAGAATGTTGAACACATTGCTACCTAAAATATTGCCTAAAGCCAGTTGCGGATTGTTTTTGCAAGCAGCCAACACCGATGTGATGAGCTCTGGCAGCGAGGTGCCTACAGCCACAATAGTGATTGAAATCACCGCCTCACTCATGCCCCAAGCTCTGGCAAGTTTGATGGCAGAATCGAGGAAAAGTTGACCGCCACAAAGCAATGCGCCAAGCGACACCGCTGCAATGCCCCAAAGCAGAGCTGGTTTTTTGCCTTCGAGCGATGAAGTGGCATCTTGATCCATTTCCTCCTTAGCCTCTTGCGGATTCTTTGCCTTGATAAACAAAGTATAGATGAAGTAGGAAATGAAGATGACGAGCAGCACACCACCATCAAGGCGCGAGAGTATGTTTTCATCAATGCCGGGATTCCAACTGTCATTCACAAACATGGTGAGAAGCACAGCGGCGAATATGCCGAAAGGTATGTCGGAACGATGGGTTTGCTTTTCTATGGCAAACGGACAAATCACAGCAGTCACACCGAGAATCAGAAGCAAATTTGTGATATTGCTGCCTACCACGTTACCCATGGCTATATCGCCATGCCCTGTGAGTGCCGACTGTATCGACACAAACAGTTCGGGGGCACTGGTGCCAATTCCCACAATGGTGAGTCCGATAATGAAATTTGATATTTTAGCGCGTTTGGCAATGGCTACAGATGAGTCCACTAAATAATTTGCTCCCAAAAGAAGGAGAGCCAAACCCACTACGAGCAGTAAATAATCCATTAGTCTTGTATGTGTTTAGTTATAATCATGGCAAAGATACTCAATTTTGCGCTATTCAAGCCCATTCGCCTCCAAAAAAAGCAATTCTCCGGTTCAGTGGAAAAATTGTGAGGATAGATTATGCTTTGTTGACGAATCGTGAATGGAATCAAAAACAAAAACATAAAAAACAGTCTTGGGGCAACGTGGAATGCTTCGCATTTGGCGGAGGGATTGTGCGACTTTGCGTCATTGGAAACGAGTTCCCATGCCACAGCACTAACGACAGGTGCGAAGCACTGGCATCGCCAAAAGGCTGTTTTTTATGTTTTTGTTTCAGTCCCCCAGTATTTTTCCACTGAACCAACTATCCCCCACCACCATTCAATTACGAACTAGGGCAAAATAAAAGCACTGCTTTGGTGAGAAAGCAGTGCTAATATGGAATGTTATATAATAATCTCTATGTGGATTACTGGCGACCTGAAACAGTCACGTCGCGGTAAGTGCGGCCGATAAGACCTTGGAGCACCTTGCCGGGACCTACTTCTACAGCCTCGGTCATACCATCGGCCTTCATTGCTGCCATAATTTGGCTCCAACGAACAGGAGCGGTGAGCTGCTTCACAAGGTTAGCCTTGATTTCTTCAGGGTCGGTGTGAGGCTTAGCATCCACGTCTTGGTAGATTGGGCACACAGGAGCAGAGAAGTTGGCTTCTTCAATAGCCTTTGCCAATTCTTCACGAGCTGGTTCCATGAGTGGAGAGTGGAAAGCACCACCCACCTTCAAAGGAAGTGCGCGCTTTGCACCTGCTTCTTTGAATTTCACGCAAGCGGCTTCAATAGCTTCAAAAGTGCCAGAAATCACCACCTGACCAGGGCAGTTGTAGTTTGCAGGAATGCAAACGCCGTCGATGGTTGCACAGATTTCTTCCACCTTTTCATCAGGCAAACCGATGATAGCAGCCATAGTTGAAGGAGTGGCTTCGCAAGCTTTCTGCATAGCGAGCGCACGAGCTTCCACAAGTTTCAAACCTTGCTCGAATGGGAGGCAACCGGCAGCCACGAGTGCAGAAAATTCACCCAAAGAGTGGCCAGCCACCATATCAGGCTTGAATTCTTCACCAAGGGTTTTTGCGAGAATTACAGAGTGCAGGAATACAGCAGGTTGAGTAACCTTAGTTTGCTTGAGGTCTTCCTCTGTGCCTTCAAACATGAGGTCGGTGATGCGGAAACCGAGCACCTCATTTGCTTTTTCAAACATTTCTTTGGCTTCTGCGTTGTTTTCGTAAAGGTCTTTACCCATACCTACGAATTGCGCACCTTGACCAGGAAATACAAATGCTTTCATATTCGTCTATGTTTAAATTAAAGAAATTTTTCTATATTTTGGGCAAAGATAATAAAAACTTTTCAACCCCACCCATAATTCTCTATAAATTTTCAAAACTTTCCCCACTATTCACCATCGCTTAACAATAGTGAGCGTAAATGGATTGTTTAACCCCGATTCTTGTAGTAATTCGGAATTACAGAAGGATGTTTAATACTTGTTTTGAAATGTTCTGATATGAGAAAACAATTTAATAAAGTGTAGTGAAAGAGGGTGATTTGTCAAATTTTATAATTATCTTTGTAACTATGTGAAGTAATGGTATTGGTACAAAACGCATTTACCTATGGAAGATATAAGAAGATACCCTATCGGAATACAGACCTTTTCTAACATTATTGAAGGCAATTATATTTATGTAGACAAGACTAAATATATTGCCGATTTCAGAAAGAAAGGGTTGAAATTCGTGTTTCTGAGCCGTCCACGTCGGTTTGGGAAGTCACTTTTTGCTTCCACACTACATGCTTATTATGAAGGGCGCAAGGAATTATTCGACGGACTTGCGCTGAGTGAATATGAAAAGGAGTGGACCAAACATCCTGTTCTTCACTTCGATATGAGTGGAGCGAAACACTTCGACAAGGATAGTCTGAACGAATATCTTAACCATCAACTTCTTCCATACGAAGAGAAATACGGGCAAAACGACGATAAAGCAGAAGCGAATATACGCTTAACAAATATCGTGCGCCGAGCATTTGAGCAGACCGGGCAAAAAGTGGTCATCATTATTGACGAATACGATGCGCCATTGCTCGATGTAGTGCACGATGATGACAATTTGCGCAATCTTCGCCGCATCATACAGAATTTCTACAGTCCGCTGAAAATGCTCGACTCATATTTGGAGTTTGTGTTTATCACTGGCATCACCAAATTTTCCCAACTGAGCATATTTAGCGAACTCAAAAATCTTTACAATATCTCGATGACAGACCAATACTCCGCCATCTGCGGTATCAGTTATTCAGAACTGACCACCCAAATGCGGCGTGATGTAGAGTTGTTTGCCGAGGCAATTGGCGTGAGTTATGACGAGATGCTCGTAAAACTGAAGGACTATTACGACGGTTACCACTTCAGCAACCAATCCGAAGACATTTTCAATCCGTTCAGCCTCATAATTGCAATGGCAAACAAAGAATTTGGCAACTATTGGTTCGGATCCGGCACTCCTTCATATATAATCAACGTGATGAAGAAATTCCGTGTTGGCATTCGCGACATCGAGCGCAAGAGCACTACCATCGACGATTTTGATGTGTCGCCCGAACAGATGACCAATGCTCTGCCACTGCTTTACCAGAGCGGCTATCTCACGATTAAGAACTACAACCCCATTACGGGGCGTTACATTCTCAACTATCCCAACCGTGAGGTGCGCATAGGTATGCTGCGCAGTCTTGCCCCCAACTACCTTTCGCCCATTATGATTGACAATAGTTCTTTCCTCGGCGACTTCCTCGACTGCCTGTGCGACTACGATGTGGATGCGGCTCTTGAGCGTATGCGTGCCTATTTGGCAAGCATCAGCAACCGCCTTTCCAACAAATCGGAGCGTGATGTGCAGACTGTGTTCTATTTGATTTTCAGTTTGCTGGGCGCACATGTGAGAGTGGAAGAAGCAAGTGCCATTGGCAGAGCCGATGTGGTGATTTACTTGCCCGACGCAGTTTTCGTTATGGAACTGAAATACGATAGCTCGGCACAGGCGGCTATTAATCAAATTGAAGAAAAAGGCTATCTCGTGCCATATTCAGCCGATGGCAGACGACTTTTCAAGATTGGCGTGAATTACGACAGCGAAAAGCGCACGTTGGGCGATTGGATAGTAAAGGAAGCGTAAAAACGCCTTTCCTGCTGAATTGATTCAGAAAAACCGTATAATTTTAACCTACTGATAACTTACTAACCTGACGACAAATGATAACTCAAGTGTTCAGAGTGATTTTTTTCATTATCGGTGCAGTGGCTGTGCTCTTTACCGGTAATGCCTTTCTCGGTTCGGACCGGCTGTGGAACTATATCGACTACTCTGCCATTAGCGAACAGGTGGCAATCGACAGCGCTCGTGAAATAACGGTGTGTATGCCCACCGAAATGACGGTGAAGGGCACACACAATGTGGTGAAACTCAAGAAGGGCGACAAGGTGAAACTGCTGGCTCGCTACCAGAAGTATCTTGTGCCGATAGTGCGCAGCGGCGACTATCTGCCTACTTTCAATTTCGTGGTTATGCTGCCCGACAGCACCATCTGCATGGGCAAGTTGCCAGAGGCTCTGATTGGCGCCACAGCGGTAAAAATGGACTCTGCACCACAAGAACTTGAGATTACGGGGCTCAAGCCCTCCAATCATGTGAGTTATGAGCAAGGCGGCGAGAAAGCCACGAGCAAATACGACTTTTGGGTGGTGCTGAGCGACGGCAGCCGCATGGCATTTGAGCAAGTCACTTGGAAGCGCATCGGCTTCACAAGTTACAATGCACGCGGACGCTGGGAATTGAGCGACACCGCCCAATCGCCTAAAGTGGTGATTGACCAAGAAGAAATGAACGAAGCGCGCTACAAACCCGACGACACCGTGGAAGGCGTGGTTGGCAGCCGCCCTGTGGGTTTCTACAAGTTGCGCAACGGCTTCACCGACAGTGGCCACTTCAAAACTTGGTCGACACGTGGTGTGGCTGGCGTGGTAGAAGCCATCATTCTCATCATCGTCCTCATATATCTCCCAATAATTGTGCATAAAGTGATTTACCGACTGCCGGGCAAAAATTGGATGATTATATTCGTATCGTGGATTACGTTGATAGCGGCGATGTATCTGCTCAGTTCATACGCCGTCACCTCATTGTTCAACCATATATTCTTCCTCTACACTATTTGTTCGATATTCATTGTCAAGAGCGACGTTGAGAGTAGCCGATGCAAATATTGTGGTGGTGTGGATTGCCTGCGGCAAATGGCTGGCACGCCAAAGAGAACCTACACTTGGTATGGAGGTTGGAAACGAAGCAAAAGGCAGGTGGCAGAGGTTGTGGAATCCACCATACAAGATGGCGTAACGGTTAGCACCACCCGCAAAGCCATTTACAAAAACACAGAAGAACGAAACCACGGAAGCACCACCACATGGGGAGAGGCTTATTACTGCACGAAGTGCCACATGCGCTACGAATATACACGCAAAGAACATTCGTCAAGAACCGAATCGCGCGACCTTGAGAGCGACGGACAAGCCTTGAACAGAAATTCATGGGGAGCTCATTAATACCACAAGCCCTAACGACCGATTTGGATTAAAGCGAAATTCACATATCAAGTGCCACCCACCTCCGAAATTGGGGGTGGGTCTTTCGTATTGGCGAAAAAAATATTATCTTTGTCTATTATTTTTTAATAATTTGCAAAAACTATGTTAGATTCTATACTGTTGCTGTTTAATCTCGGCACTGGCGAAATTATTGTTATCGTTCTCGTGATTCTGCTTCTTTTCGGAGGCAAGAAAATTCCCGAACTGATGAAGGGCGTTGGCAAAGGCGTGAAAAGTTTCAAGCAAGGCTTGAATGAAGTGGAAGACGAAATCAAAAAGGCTTCCGACGACGACACCAAAGGCAAATCCGCATCAAATCCAGCAGACAAGTAAACACCCTTTCCCCTGCCACGCAAAGTACCACTGCGTGCAAGAGAAGTGTGCCTAAAAAACTCAATTCGGAACAGGCTAACGAACAAAACGTAGGGACATGCCTTTGGCATGTTTCTTACGCAATCACCGATATATCAGCGCACCACCAACATGCTAAAGGCGTGTGCCCTCGCTATTGGTGATTACATACGACTGCCTTCCAATTTCCACTAAAAAATGGCTGACGAACAAAACAAGCAACTTCAAGAAATGTCGCTTTGGGACCATGTAGATGCCCTGCGAGCAGTGCTCATCAAGATTGTGGTGGTGCTCGTGGCGGTGGCGTGCGTGCTGTTCGTGTATATGCCTGAAATCTTCGACAATGTGATACTTGCCCCATGCAAGGGCGATTTCGTGCTGTATCGCCTGTTTGAGAACATCACGGCAGGTATTCCATCATTTCCACAGTTCACCACTGAAGGATTTGAGGTGAAACTGATAAACATTCAGTTGGCATCGCAATTCTTCATACACATGTCGGCATCGTTCTGGCTTGCACTGGTCATCACCTTCCCTGTGATGATTTACCTGCTGTGGACATTCATCAGCCCTGCACTGTATCCCGAAGAGAAAAAGGGATTCAAAAAGGCGTTCGCCATCGGCAACGTCATGTTTTGGATTGGTGTGGCTGTGGGTTATTTCCTTGTGTTCCCCATCACATTACGATTTTTAGCCGACTACCATGTGAGCGAAATGGTGCCCAACCAAATCTCGCTCGACAGCTATATGGACACATTCCTGATGCTCATTTTCATTATGGGTATCGTGTTTGAAATGCCACTGGTGGCGTGGCTATTGGGCAATGTGGGCATACTGCACCGCGAGTTTTTCAAAAAATACCGCCGTCATGCCATCGTCATACTGCTCATTCTCGCAGCAGTAATCACCCCTACTGGCGACCCATTCACCCTCGCCATCGTATTCCTCCCCATCTACCTCCTCTACGAGCTGAGTGCCTACCTCACCTCCCCCACAAAAAAATCTTAACCAACACACCCTCTCTCCACAAACTAATCTGTGATATTTGTGGCTGATTCAAAACCACAAATATCACTAACCACACACTGTGTGAATCTGCTGAATCTTGTATGAAATATACCGGTGTGGTGTGGGCGTAAAAAAAGTGGCTGCCTTGGGAGGTAGCCACTTTTTGTATTATATGTTGGAGGATTATTCTTCTGCTCCTGATGCTTTAGCGAGACGCTTGCGTTCGAGTTCGTCGAGAATGATTTTGCGCATTCTCAGGTGGTGTGGAGTGATTTCCACATATTCGTCAGCCTTGATGTATTCAAGCGCTTCTTCGAGGCTGAACACCACAGGTGGAATGATTTTTGCCTTTTCATCGGAACCTGACGCACGCACGTTGGAGAGCTTCTTGCTCTTGGTCACATTCACCACGAGGTCTTTATCCTTGCTGTGTTCGCCCACCACTTGACCAGCGTAAACATCTTCCTGTGGGAAGATAAAGAATTTACCGCGGTCTTGCAGCTTATCAATAGCGTAGGCGTAAGCAGTGCCACTTTCCATTGCAATGATAGAGCCGTTGGTTCGGCGCACGATATCGCCCTTCCATGGTTCATAGTCGAGGAATCGGTGAGCCATAATCGCTTCGCCAGCACTTGCTGTAAGCACATTTGTACGCAAACCGATAATACCACGAGAAGGAATTTTAAATTCGAGGTGAATGCGGTCGTTTTGGGTTTCCATCATAGTCATTTCACCCTTGCGGCGAGTGACCATGTCAATCATCTTGCTTGAATATTCTTCAGGCACATTGATAGTGAGGCTTTCGATAGGCTCGCATTTCACACCGTCGATCATTTTCACAATTACTTGTGGCTGACCTACCTGAAGTTCATAACCTTCACGGCGCATTTCTTCAATAAGCACACTGAGGTGAAGCACGCCACGGCCAAACACATTCCACGCATCCTCTCTTTCGGTTTTCTCAACGCGGAGAGCAAGGTTTTTCTGGAGTTCGTGTTGCAAACGCTCGTTGATGTGGCGTGAAGTCACGAATTTACCGTCCTTGCCGAAGAATGGAGAATCGTTGATGGTAAAGAGCATCGACATAGTGGGTTCGTCGATAGCGATGCGTGGCAGTGGGTCGGGGTTGAGAGGGTCGCTCACGGTGTCGCCAATCTCGAAACCTTCCAGACCGATGATTGCGCAGATGTCGCCGCTCTTCACTGAATCGGCATGAACTTGCGACATACCTTCAAAAGTGCGCAATTCCTTGATTTTTTGTCTCACCACCTTGCCATCGCGCTGGCAGAGCGACACTTCCATGCCGTCGGTGAGTTCGCCACGGTGAACACGTCCCACAGCGATACGACCCACATAAGAATTATAGTCAAGCGAAGTGATGAGCATTTGTGGCTCGCCTTCCACGACTTCTGGGCCAGGGATATGCTCGATGATAGCGTCGAGCACAGCGTTGATATTATCAGTAGGCTTGTTCCAATCGAGGCTCATCCAGCCTTGCTTAGCAGAACCAAACACTGTTGGGAAGTCGAGTTGGTCTTCAGTAGCGTCGAGGTTGCACATCAGTTCGAAAACGGATTCTTGCACCTCATCTGGGCGGCAGTTTGGCTTATCCACCTTATTGATAACCACGATAGGCTTCAAACCAATTTCAATCGCTTTCTGAAGCACGAAGCGAGTTTGAGGCATTGGACCTTCAAAAGCATCAACGAGCAGCAGACAGCCGTCGGCCATGTTGAGCACACGCTCCACTTCACCACCGAAATCGGAGTGTCCAGGGGTATCTATAATGTTGATTTTGTAACCGTTGTAGTGAATTGAAACATTTTTCGACAGAATGGTGATGCCTCGTTCTCTTTCCAAATCATTGCTATCCAGAATTTGAGTGCCCATTTCTTGGTTAGCGCGGAAAAGATTTCCTGCTTCGAGCATCTTATCAACCAATGTGGTCTTGCCATGATCCACGTGCGCGATAATGGCGACATTTCTAATTTTTTGCATACAATTTTCTAATTATCGCACAAATTTACAAAAAATCACGCAAATAGCGAGTATCACAAGAAAAAATAGACCATATTTCTTATGTTGCCATAAACCTTTTGCACTAATTCGTGTCAAAAATGAAAAAATAATCACTAAAAAATTCAAACTATGAGAAAATTTTGTTTAGCATTAGTTTTGGCGGCTGTTGGCTTGTTCACCGCCAGTGCATCAGGCAACTTAGCAGTAGAAAAGGTGACCGTGAAGCGCACATGGAATGTTTCCGATGAAGCAAAAGAATATGCCACCTATGACTTTACTCCCGGTGTAAATGTCACTGTGGATATGCCTGTGGGCAACTCTCGCTTGGCAACAGCCGTGAAACACTGGATTTCCAAAGTGCTGAGCGCCGACGAACTCGATTTAAAGACCGCTGAAGATATGGTCGATGCCATGGTCACAAAAATCAAGTCGGAGGACGGTGCCGACCAAACCGTAGATCTCACCATTACCAAAGTGTATGAGAATGCCAAAATTGTAACCTTTGTGGTGAATGGCTACGATTATCCAATAGGTGCAGCCCACGGTATGCCTTACACCTATGGAGCAACTTTTAGAAAAAGCGATTGCAAAGAAATGAGCGAACGCCTTGTGAACAAGAAGGCAAAATTGAATTTGCTGATTTGGAATGGTTTGAAAAAGCACTACAAAGTGAAAAGCAATTCGAAGTTGAGAGAATATGTGAACTATAGCATGAAGTCGCTGCCAGCCCCAACAATTGCACCATGGGTGGTGAAAGATGGCGTGGTTTTCCAATACGGATCCTACGAGATTGGTCCTTACTCATCAGGTATGCCAGCAGCCGTTGTTCCGGTGAAAAGCCTTCTTCCCTACCTTACAAAAGAAGGCAGAGCCCTCCTGAAATAAAAAGCCTCAGCAATCTGCACAGCAGCAGATTAGCATCATAACGTAGGGAGGTGTCAAATATAGCGATTAATCATAGCGTAGGGACATGCCTTCGGCATGTTTCGATGCATCCGCAATGTATCAACGCCTTGGAAACATGCCGAAGGCATGTCCCTACGCTATGGCGCTGTCATTTTTGGTGATTTGACACATCCTCTTCAAACGCAAGCGCCAACGCGCATTAATTATATAATCAGTCCTACCTTTCCGCAACAGAGAGGCAGGACTGATATTTTTTTGTTTTAACCCAAATAGTTCATTACTAATGACCGATTTGGGTTTATTTCTTGGAAATGCGGATTGATTGGAGTAGCACTGGCATTTCTGTGCCGAGGTAGCCGATGCGCTGCACGGTGATGATGTTGCGGCCACGCATGAGTTCGGCTTTGATGATGTTCGACCAGCCAAAGTTGAGCCATTCATCTTCGCCACGGCATGGCATCACGATTGTGCCTTGGCGGTGAGTGTTGGCTTCAACGCTCACCGTTGGGCAATAGGCGTGGTTGAAGCCGTTGGCATACCGAATGTCGATGAAATAGTCGCCACCTGATGGAGCAAACACCTCAATGTCAATCTTTTTGTTTTCACTTCTGTTCATTTCCACCACCGTTTTTGCCTTTTCCCTGCTCACGAGCGCGGTGCCGGCTGGTGCAAAGGCTGTGAACGGAATCACTTGCGACTCCTTCATCACATAATGCGGCTTGGAAATGTAACTGTTGCCACGGCTGCCGATGCTGATAACGCTATTTACCGTAAACGCCGATTTTTCGGGCTGAAGGGTAAATAAGGTGTCGGAAATGCCATAGCGCATCTGCCCATTAATCACCATGCGATATCGTGCGTTGCTTGAATAATTCAGCACTTTGTTGGTGCTTTTTCCCCACTTCACGATAGGCGTTTTCGGAATGTTGAAATTTTCGGTCATCACCGTAATTTGGCGGCGTGTGCGACTGCCACTTCCCATCTTGATTTCAACGTGATGTTTACCTGTAAGGTCGGCATCTATGAAATTATCGGTGGTTTCTTTTCCGTCGATGATGAATTTCTCAATGTTGCTGCCAGTGCCGTCGATGGTGATATCGAGTGTGGCATCGCGATATTTGAAGCCTTTAATTTCTTTTTTACCTTTCAAGAACACAGGCACAAAGGGGTTGAACTCTATGCCGTTGGGCAAGAATGTCATGCCGGCATAAATGCGAAACACCATCGCCAAATTGCCTGCGGCGCTGCCAAGGTCGGCTTGCAGTGTGCTGAGCGGCATACCTGTGAAACCGTTGTAAGCACCCTTGTTGCAGCAAAACAACGCCTGTGCACGATACATGGCACCCAATCCGTAGCGAAGCATGGTCTCGTTGTCAGATTTTGCAGCGGCAAGGTTCCAGAATGCTTGCACCATTGGTGTCACCACCTCGCTCAAGTTGATTTGGTCTTCACTTTGATAGTATGGGCTGGTGGTGGGAATGCCGTAGTAACTGATGGGAGTGTACATCATCAAGTTTTCAGCCCTATCGTCGCTTGCAATGTTCCACAGCACGCTCATGGCTTGGGCAAAATTGTCGATTACTGGCGACTGGACTGGACTGGCGTAAACATAGGTGTACTGGAAATAATGGTGCAACTGTTCGTTCCACAATGCCTCGTTGATGGCATCTTTCAAGTTTTGCGCCATCGCACCATATTCGCTTTCAATGCCCAATTCGTCGCCCATGTCGTTGAGAATTTCAAATGCACGCTCAAAAAACACGTTGTTCGTCAGTGACGTACTCTCATAAATGTCCTTATATTCCATCCATGCAGGATAGAACTGCCCTTGCGAGAATGCGTATTGTCCGCCACCGTGAACCAGACCGGTAAAACTATCGGCATTGATTTCATATTCTTCCGTCACGGTGCGCTTCACCACATCATACGACCACTTGAGCCAATCCTTGTCGCCCGTCACAGCGTAGATTTCCCAAGCCGCCATCGCCCACGATATGTCGTCGGTGTTGATAGGCCACAGGCTGCTTTTATGCTTGTGTGAAATCATGCCGTTTTCCACCACACTCTTGAGCGTAGCCATCGCCTCATTGGGGTTGAGATAAGCAAGCGAGAGCATAATAGGGTAACTCATTCGGGTGTGGTTGGCTTTGCGTGGGAACATCTTTTTCCCATCCTCACCGTCGATGATGCCGTTTGACACATCGTTGATACTCATATTATATAGTGCATCAATAATGGGCATCGAAGTCTTGATGGTGGGATAATCGGGATTCTCTTTCTCTATTTTCCATTCCGAGAGATACGGCATAGGCTCGCGACGCACACTCAGCGGAATAGTGATTTCATAAATGCCGGCTGTGGCGGTTTTGTGGAGTTTCAAATTGGATTTCTGCTCAAGGTTGAAAAAGTCCCACGACAGCGGTGGTATGTTGCCGGCAAGCCACACGCCCTTATATTCCTCCTTATATATAGTGTCGCCTGTGGGCGTAGCGAAGAAACCGTCGGCGTCGAGTTTCTCCTCCATTTTCCGCAAATCCACTTTCAAATGCCATTTCGTGGCATCAATGTCGCCTTTCACTTTGGGGCACTCGTTCACCTCAAAAGCAGTGATAGTGGTGTCGGAGCCCATCACGGCATAATGGTAGGTGTGCTTCGGAAGTTCATTGTCGTGTCCGTTAAATGCCAAACGGAAGCGCACAATGCCGTCGTCGGTCAGCAATGTGGTGTCGGTTGGAGCGTAGTTGGTGATAATGTGTGTGGGCGAAAGCACCCTTGCCACCCAATCGCCTTCCTTCACGGAGTCGGCATACACGGTGAAGTACTTGTTTTGCACCACCACATCATTGCTCATTTGCTCTTTGCAAGCCACAAGCGTGAGCGCAAGCGAAGCAAACAAGATATATATATATGAAAAAAATTTCATTTAGCAGTTAGCAGAGTTGATATTTCGTGAATATACACTTTAGCCAGTTTAGCAATGTATCGTTAATATGATGCAAATATAATAAAAAATACTAATTTATGCCCATTGATAAATTCCTAAAAAGTGTGACAAATCGCCGATAGGTGGGTATTAATATGCCTATAATTAATAATTTAAACGGAATAAACAGCAAAAACCGCCATTTTAGCAAATGTGAAATAGGTACAAAAAGTGACTCAAATTGCGTGTGATGCTTGCGTAATATGAATTAGTTGATTATCTTTGTATAGTGAAACGAGCAAGATAGTGTCAAATAGCACAATTTGTATGCAAGTTTTCACAGAGGGACCAACATTATTTTGATAAAAATAAACAAGGTTTGCCAGTATCCGATGGCGAACTGATAAAGATATAAATTTGCAATCATAGCTTTTTGGAGCTGTGGAGCAAAATTGAAGATATTAACCTTAATTTACCTCATTTTATTCATACTATTTTTTTCCTAGGGCATCGCGAAGTGATTTCGAGGTGCTTTTTTTATTCCCCCACTATAATATTAAACACCACACAAAAATGTGTTCAGTGGAAAAATACTGGGGGACTGATACAAAAACATAAAAAAAACAGCCTTAAGAAATCAGATTATCCGAAAACGCGAACAAAAAGAGTCCCGAATGCTTTATGCGTGGTGGAATACGATAATTACGTCTGTATCAAATAACTA
>ERZ857629.1136-NODE-1136-length-31348-cov-4.128687_pt1 | contig 31348 bp, 25 predicted proteins | sample MGYA00519700_ERZ857629 | MGnify/ENA primary metagenome ERZ857629 (study PRJEB31778, sample SAMEA3449351) | human gut metagenome | biome: human gut; feature: human-associated habitat; material: faeces | place: United Kingdom | collected 2010/2012 ... | reverse complement strand
GAGAAGGAGAACAAGAACAAAACACAGCTATACTTTTTTGGAAGGTTTTAGGAAAATAGAAAAGGGAGAAACGATTGACAAGAAAAATTTTACCTATTTTTGCAGGTATAAACATTAACATTAATCTTAATCATCATGAAGAAGTATTGGACTCTTTTAATGCTGCTTCTCGTTGGATTCAACCTGACAACATGGGCACAGGCAAACGAGAAGATTATCCGTATCTCCACGGACGAGACGGATTTGATTTACAAAACAGCACCGAACGGCAGATTGTACCAAGTCTACTTGGGTGACAAACTCCAACACGAGGCGGACATCCAACATTTTTCCCCTTTTGCCAAAATGGGATCGGACGGAAGCGCCGGACTGCGTGGCGGGGAAATCTATATGACTTCCGGAGCGGAAGACTACTTTGAACCGGCTTTGATGGTCAAACATGCCGATGGCAACATGAGCACGATATTGACTTATGTATCTTCCGAACAGAAAAACCTGGACGGCAATGCGACCGAAACCATCATTACGCTGAAAGATGATGCCTATCCTTTGCAAGTCATCCTGCACTTCAAGGCCTTCAAGAAAGAAAACGTTATCACGACATGGACGGAAATCAGCCACCAAGAGAAAAAGCCGATTATCTTGGGACGTTACGCCTCATCCATCATCTACTTTGAACGTCCTTCCTATTACCTGACGGAGTTCAGCGGCGATTGGGCAAGAGAGATGACAATGACAACCCAACAGTTGCAATATGGCAAGAAGATATTGGATACCAAATTGGGCAGCCGTGCCGCCATGCACATGTATCCTTTCTTTGAGCTGGGCATGAACCAGCCGGCACAAGAGCACCAAGGCGAAGTGGTGTTAGGAACAATCGCATGGACAGGCAACTTCCGCTTCACATTCGAGGTGGACAATGTCGGCAACTTGCGTGTCATTTCGGGAATCAATCCTTACGCATCCAACTACGAATTGCCTACCGGTGTCCCATTCCAGACTCCGGAATTCATCTTTACCCGCAGCACAGCCGGCAAAGACAAAGCGAGCCGCAATTTCCACGACTGGGCACGCAACTACCAGTTGAAAGATGGCAAAGCAGACCGCATGACCTTGTTGAACAACTGGGAAAATACGGGATTCAAGTTCGACGAGAAGATATTAAGCAATGTCATGAGCGAAGCGAAGAACTTAGGCGTAGACATGTTCCTGTTGGACGATGGTTGGTTTGCCAACAAATATCCTCGCAACGACGACCACGCAGGCTTGGGCGACTGGCAAGCGATGAAGAGCAAATTGCCGAACGGCGTTCCATTCTTGGTGAAAGAGGCAAAGAAAGCCGGTGTGAAATTTGGTATCTGGATTGAGCCTGAAATGGTCAACCCGAAGAGCGAATTGGCAGAGAAACATCCGGATTGGATTATCAAATTGCCGAACCGCAAGACTTACTACTACCGCAACCAGTTGGTATTGGACTTGGCGAATCCAGAAGTACAAGACTTTGTGTTCGGTGTCGTGGACAACTTGTTGACAGAGAACCCGGAACTTGCCTTCTTCAAATGGGATTGCAACAGTCCCATCACAAACATCTACTCTCCTTATTTGAAAGAGAAACAGGAACAGTTGTATGTTGACCATGTACGCGGTTTGTATAATGTATTGGACCGCATCAAAGCGAAATACCCGAAGCTGATGATGATGCTTTGCTCAGGTGGCGGCGCACGTTGCGACTACGGAGCATTGAAATACTTCACAGAGTTCTGGGCAAGCGATGACACCGACCCGATCGAACGCCTCTATATCCAGTGGGGATTCTCACAGTTCTTCCCGATGAAAGCCATTTGCGCCCACGTTACCAACTGGAACCGACAGACTTCCGTCAAGTTCCGTGTAGATGTAGCCATGATGTGCAAAATGGGATTTGACATCGGATTGCACGACATGTCCCCGGAAGATTTGCAATTCTGCCAAGAGGCAGTCAAGAACTATAACCGCTTGAAACCAGCCATCTTGGAAGGAGACTTCTACCGTTTGGTTTCTCCATACGAAAGCAACCATACTTCCGTGATGAGCGTAACGACAGACAAGTCAAAAGCCGTATTATACGCCTACGACATCCATCCACGTTTTGCCGAACCTCGCTATCCGGTTTGCCTGAAAGGTCTGGATCCGGACAAGATGTATAAAGTGGAAGAGATCAACCTGATGCCAGGCAAACGTTCTTTCTTCCAAGAAAACGGAAAAGTGTTCTCAGGTGATTACTTGATGAAAGTCGGTTTGCGTGTATTCACTGGCAGACAAACGAACAGTAGTATCTTTGAGATAACAGCCCAATAAGACAAGGGTGTGCATTTTTTACATACTCAACACATCATTAAATAAACAAAAAGTATTATTTTTGCATATTATATGATGAGTTGACTATGGCAAAAAATACAATGGGCACCAAGTTGCCCCGAAAATTGGAGCAGAAAATGCAAATAGTAGGAGAACAGATTAAGCTGGCCCGCCTACGAAGGAATCTGAGTGTAGCTCAGGTGGCGGAACGTGCAACCTGTTCTCCTTTGACCGTATCCCGGATTGAGAAAGGCACACCGACTGTAGCTATCGGCATTTATTTGCGTGTTTTGTATGCCTTGCAGCTTGACGATGACATTCTGTGGCTTGCGAAAGAAGATAAATTGGGGAAAGCATTGCAGGATTTGAGTTTAAAGACAAGGGAACGTGCATCCAAAAAAGAATAGGCTATGAAAAAACTATATGTATATGCTGATTTTGACTGGCTGAAGGAAACTGAACTTGTGGGCGAGTTAGGCTATGAATGTCACTTACATATATATTATTTAACATAAACTTGCGGGCAATTAAAACAGCATTAAAACGCTGTTTAAACACTGTTTTAATGCTGTTTTAAGGATTGATAGACTTGTAACAGGATTGTAACAAATGTGTCATTTACCCGAAATAAAATAGAACGTATTTTGCAGGCATAATAAAACAGCTTTCAAAATATGGAAACATTCTATTTGTTCTTGGTGGTATTTCTCGGAGTCCTTGCCATATTCGACCTCTCTGTCGGAGTCAGCAACGACGCAGTTAACTTCCTAAACGCATCAATCGGCTCAAAAGCCGCGTCATTCCGGGTAATCATGATAGTCGCTGCCACAGGCATCTTGGTCGGTGCAGCCCTTTCTAACGGCATGATGGACATTGCCCGCCACGGCATTTACCAGCCGCAGTATTTTTACTTTTCAGAAATCATGTGCATATTAGTCGCCGTGATGCTGACAGACGTCGTCGTGTTGGATATTTTCAATTCATTGGGAATGCCAACTTCAACCACTGTTTCATTAGTATTCGAACTCTTGGGAGGAACCGTGGCTTACTCCATGGTCAAAATCATAAATGATTCACAAGGGATATTGGAAATCGGGCACTTGATGAATACCGACAAAGCATTGACCGTGATATTAGGTATCTTTATCTCCGTCGCCATCGCCTTCTTCTTCGGAATGCTCGTACAATACATTTCCCGACTGATTTTCACTTTCAACTATAAGAAAACTGCCAAATATTTCATCGGCATCTTCGGAGGAGTCGCTGCCACTTCCATCGTCTATTTCATGTTGATAAAAGGCCTGAAGTCAAGCCCGATTTTCTCCGGTCCCTTCGCCGATTATATCCTAAGCCATACGGGGACAGTCGTTTTATACTGTTTTATCGGATTCACCATCCTGATGCAAATACTCCATTGGTTGCATATCAATGTCTTCAAAGTCATCGTATTGATGGGAACATTCGCCCTTGCCTTGGCATTTGCAGGCAATGACTTGGTCAACTTTATCGGCGTGCCTTTGGCAGGTTACTCCGCTTATAGCGACTTCATGGCACAACACGGCACCGTCTCACCGGATTCATTCCTGATGACCTCCTTGCAAGGATCAGCCAAAACACCTTGGTACTTCCTGATAGGATCCGGCATCATCATGGTAATCGCCCTGCTAACATCCAAGAAAGCACAGAACGTCGTAAAAACATCCGTTGACTTGGCACGGCAGTCCGACGGGGAAGAGAACTTCGGAACCTCTCCCGTCGCACGTGTCTTGGTACGTGTCTGCATGAATTCGGCAAAGACCATCACCCACATCGTTCCCATCCCGGTGAAAGAGTGGGTAGAAAGCCGCTTCAACAACAATGAAATGATATTGGATAACGGGGCAGCATTCGATTTGGTACGAGCATCGGTGAATGTTGTCCTTTCCGGATTGCTAATCGCATTGGGAACATCCCTCAAGTTGCCTTTGTCAACCACATACGTAGCCTTCATGGTGGCAATGGGAAGCTCTTTGGCAGACCGTGCGTGGGGACGGGAAAGCGCCGTATACCGCATCACCGGAGTCCTTTCCGTCATCGGTGGTTGGTTTATCACAGCCGGAGCCGCCTTCACCATCTGCTTCATTGTAACCCTAATCATCTACGCAGGAGGAACAGCGGCAATCGTAGCCATGGTCATCCTTGCCATATTCTCTTTGGTGCGCAGCCAGCTTATCTATAAGAAGAAAATGAGAAAAGAGGCATTGAAAGAGGAGGTCAACCAGACCGTCGGACAGTTACGCAATACGCATAACACCCGTGAAGCATTAGAACTCTTCCGCCAGCACAGCCGTGAAGAGCTGAAGGAAAACATCCGGTTTGCCGCCTTTGCCCTACAAGAGTCGATAGACGGCTTTGAAAACGAGAACTTGAAAGAATTGCGCAAAGTCATGAACGACCTTGAAGAGAAGAAGGTACACCTCAACCAAGTAAGACGCGTCGGGACATTGGGCATCACCCAACTGGACCGTGCCATTGCCATCGAGAAGGGACTCTATTATTACCAAGGAAATGATTTCGCCAGTGAGATTATTTTCAGCATCCGCCGTTTGGTCGAGCCTTGCAAACAACATATTGACAACAACTTCAAGCCATTGGACGAAATCCAACGGAAAGACTACGGAGAGGTAGAGGCTCAAATCATCGCCTATTTGGAGAATATCTCGAGCCAGATCGAGAAGAACGATTACCTCGGAATGAGCACAACCGTCGAAGAGTCCGCAAGGCTGCAAAGCGAACTGACCCGCCTGAAGAAGGAGGAGTTGAAACGCATCCAAGGACAGAGCGGAAGCACCAAAGTCAGCATGGTTTATCTGAATATCTTGCAAGAGACAACCAACGTAGTCAACTTCAGTTGCAACCTTATCAAGGTCAGCAAGAAGTTCCAAAAAGAGTGATTGATCCGTTTTCTTTTGTTTGTTCAATGCAGAATGAGTAACTTTGTCCGCTGAAAAATAGACTTATGGCATTGAACGAAAAAGATTTTGAGATAATGGCGCCCGTCGGTTCGTATGAATCGCTGATGGCAGCCATACAAGGAGGAGCAGATTCCATCTACTTCGGAATCGAGGGACTGAACATGCGGTCACGCTCCTCTAATAACTTCACGACAGACGACCTCCGCAAGATTGTCGCCATCTGCCAAGAACATGGCATCAAAAGTTATCTGACTGTCAACACGGTCATATACGGGGAAGATTTGCCCTTGATGCGTGAGATTATCAACGCGGCAAAAGAGGCGGGTGTATCCGCTATCATTGCTGCGGACGTGGCAGCCATGAGCTATGCGAACAGCATAGGACAAGAGGTACACCTCTCCACCCAATTGAACATTTCCAATGCGGAAGCCTTGAAGTTTTATGCACAATTTGCGGATGTCGTGGTATTGGCAAGGGAGCTCAACCTCAACCAGGTATATGAAATCTACCAAGAGATAGAGCGACAACAGATAAAAGGACCGAAAGGCGAACTTATCCGCATCGAGATGTTTGCCCACGGAGCCTTGTGCATGGCTGTTTCCGGCAAATGCTACCTCAGCCTGCATGAGATGAATGCCTCAGCCAACCGGGGAGCTTGCATGCAGATATGCAGACGTGCATACACGGTGAAAGACAAAGACACCGACATTGAATTGGACATAGAGAACCAATACATCATGTCCCCGAAGGACTTGAAAACCATCCACTTCATGAACAAAATGATGGATGCCGGAGTACGTGTCTTCAAGATTGAAGGAAGGGCACGCGGCCCAGAATATGTGCGCATCGTCACGGAATGTTACAAAGAGGCAGTCAAAGCCTACTGCAACGGGACATACGACGATGAGAAAGTTGCCAATTGGGACGAGCGTTTGCGCATGGTATTCAACCGGGGATTCTGGGATGGATATTATTTAGGCCAACGATTGGGCGAATGGAGCAGCAAATACGGTTCCGGAGCAACCCGCAAAAAGGTTTACGTGGCACGTGGCATCAAATACTTCGACAAAATAGGCGTAGCTGAATTTGAAATGGAATGCGGCACGCTGAAGGTAGGCGATGAGATATTGATAACCGGACCGACGACCGGTGCCGTGATGCAAAAGGTCGAAGAGATACGGGTCGCACTCAATGCCGTTCCGGAGACTGTCAAAGGAGAACGGTTCTCCATCAAGGTCAATGAAAAGGTCCGTGCATCCGACCGGCTGTATGTAATGGAAGTTGTCCAACCTAAAACCGATTTCAACGCATGAAAGAGTACCTGTTCAAAATAGAAGACAAAGTGCGGGACTACGAATGCGACCTGCAAGGAGTGGTCAACAATGCCAACTACCAGCACTATATGGAGCATGCCCGCCATGAGTTCTTGATTTCCCTTGGCGAGAACTTCTCAGACATGCACGACAGAGGCATGGATGCTTTTGTCAGCCGGGTGGAAATACAATACAGGAACTCGCTACATAGCGGAGACCGGTACCTCTCCTGCCTGAACTTGAGGAAAGAGGGAGCCAAATTGGTATTCCTGCAAGATATTTATCTGCTTCCCGAAAACAAATTGGCAGCACGAGGCACCATTGACACGGTATTAGTCCAAAACGGCAAACTTACCCGAGGTGAGTTTTTCGATGAATTACTAAAAAAAGCAGAAGGAAATAATAACCCATCCCATGACAGATGAATTGTATTACCAAATAGCCTTGACTATGATTAACGGTGTGGGAGGAATCCTCTCGCGCCAATTGCTCTCTTCTTTTGGAGATGCACAAAGCATCTTCAAAGAGAAAAAGCAGACATTGGGACGTGTGCCGGGAATCGGTGCCACATTGGCAGCAGAGATCAAACGCCCGGAGGTGCTGGAGAGAGCCGAACGGGAAATCGAATTCATAGAGAAGGCACATATCCAGCCTTTGACACCATCGGACGAACTCTACCCCAAACGGTTGGGAGAGTGTGCCGATTCCCCTTTAGTCTTATATTACAAAGGCAATGCCGACCTAAATGCCAAGCATATCCTTAGCATTGTGGGGACTCGGCATATCACTCCATACGGGCAGGAACTGACGGAGAAGTTTATCGAAGAACTATCCGGACTCTTCCCCGATACTTTAATTGTCAGCGGATTGGCATACGGTGTGGATGTCATGGCACACAAATGCGCCCTGAAACAGCAAATGGCGACTGTCGGGATTTTAGCCCACGGACTGGATAGAATCTATCCGCCAGCCCATCGATCCACAGCGATAGAGATGTTGGAACAGGGAGGACTGCTTACCGACTTCCCTTCAGGGACAGAGCCGGAGCGAGCCAACTTCCTAAAGCGGAACCGAATCATTGCCGGGTTGTCAGATGCGACCATCGTAGTGGAATCCGCCAGCAAAGGAGGATCACTCGTCACAGCAGACTTGGCTTTTAATTATAACCGGGAAGTCTATGCTTTCCCCGGACGGCTGAACGACCGCTATTCCGCAGGATGCAATCAACTCATCCATAAAAAGAAAGCTGAAATTATCACATCCGTGGCAGACATCGTAGATGATTTGGGCTGGACACAAAGCTCTCCTGCCCCAACTTACCGCCAAGCGGAACTTTTCGAGGAGGTCAGCCCGGAAGTCCGGAAAGTGGTGGATTGCCTTCTCCAGGTAAAAGAATTACACATCAACCAAATGGCCAAACAGACCGGAATGAGCGTACAAGAACTATCCAACATCCTGTTTGAGTTAGAAATGGACGGGCGAATCCGCACCCTGCCAGGCGACATGTATTCATTGACTTGAGGTAATATTTGGCATAATTGCACAAAATAGTTATCTTTGTGCCGTTTTTAATAGGAAAAGTATGAGTTATAATTTATTGAAAGGGAAAAGAGGCATCATCTTCGGTGCCTTGAACAATATGTCTATTGCCTGGAAAGTGGCTGAGAAAGCCGTAGAAGAGGGGGCAACCATTACACTTAGTAATACTCCGATTGCTGTCCGCATGGGACAAGTAGACGAATTAGCTGCCAAATTAAACGCAGAAGTCATTCCCGCTGATGCGACAAGCGTAGAAGATTTGCAAACCGTATTTGCCAAATCGGTTGAGATTTTAGACGGGCCGGTTGATTTCGTACTCCATTCCATCGGTATGAGTCCGAATGTCCGTAAAAAACGCACTTACGACGACTTGGATTACAATATGTTGGAAAAGACTTTGGATATTTCTGCCGTTTCTTTCCATAAGATGCTACAAGTAGCCAAAAAGCAAGACGCCATCGCAGAATATGGTTCTGTTGTCGCCCTTACATACGTAGCAGCACAACGTACATTCTTCGGATATAACGATATGGCAGATGCGAAGAGCTTGTTGGAATCCATCGCCAGAAGCTTTGGATATATCTATGGGCGTGAAAAGAATGTCCGCATCAACACCATTTCCCAATCCCCGACACCAACAACTGCTGGTAACGGAGTGAAAGGTATGGAACACTTGATGGACTTTGCCAATAAGATGAGCCCTCTTGGAAATGCGACAGCAGACGAATGTGCAGACTATTGCATCACTTTATTCTCTGATTTGACCCGTAAAGTAACCATGCAGAACCTTTACCACGACGGAGGCTTCTCAAGCATGGGCATGAGTTTGCGTGCCATGAACCAATACAGCAAAGGCATGGAAGAATATACTGACGAAAACGGCCATATCATCTACGGATAATAATATTTTCACCCTATCGTGACATAATTGGCAGAAAGAAGGCTTACCTTTGTGGAAAGTTTCTTTTTCTGCCTTTTTTGCAGGGAAGAGTTTGTATCATCGGCAATAACTATAGGGAGCATGTTAATTAAAATATATCCGGAAAATCCGAATCCACGGGAAATCGACCGTGTCGTCAACCTTCTAAAAGAGGGCGGGCTGGTAATTTATCCAACAGACACCGTTTATGCTATCGGTTGCGATGCGTTAAATGTGCGGGCTGTCGAAAGGATTTGTAAAATGAAAGGTGTCAACCCACAAAAGAGCAACCTTTCCATCATCTGTTACGACCTTTCCAACCTAAGCGAATATGCCAAAGTCAGCAATGCGGCTTTCAAACTCATGAAAAGCAATTTGCCTGGCCCATTCACTTTCATCTTGCCGACCAGCGGCGAGCTGCCTAAGATTTACAAGAACCGCAAAGAGGTGGGAATTAGAGTCCCGGATAACAACATAATCCGCACATTGGTACAAGAATTAGGGAATCCCATACTGACCATGTCCGTGCATGACCCGGACGAGGAAGACGAATATTCGACAGACCCGGAACTTATTGCCGAGAAATACGAGGGGCAAGTTGACATGGTGATAGACGGAGGCTACGGAGGCTTAGAACCCTCCACAGTCATTGACTGCACAACAGATGAGTTTGAGATTGTCCGTCAAGGAAAAGGTAAGTTAGATTAATATCAAATCATAAATGCAACATGATTAAAAAGTTTTTAGGAGCTGCCCTTTGTGCAGTGATGTTAATTGCCTGCAATGGCAAAAAGGATGAACCGGGAAAGAGCACAACTTCTCCTGCCGATTCCGTAAAGATTGAGTATGCGACTTTCAATATCCGTATGGATACGCCGCGAGACAGCATGAACAGTTGGCAGTACCGCAAAGATACCGTATGCAAATACATCTTAATGAAAAAGTTGGACATATTCGGCATGCAGGAAGTATTGCACCACCAATTAGTGGATTTGAAAGCCGGATTGCCGGGATACGAAGCCGTAGGAGTCGGTCGTGAAGATGGCAAAGAGAAAGGCGAATACTCTCCCCTATTCTATCGTACCGACAAATTCGAGGTATTGGATAGCAATACATTCTGGTTGTCACAATACCCGGACAGCGCAGGATTTATCGGATGGGACGGAGCTTGTACGCGAATTGCCACATGGGCTAAATTCAAAGACAAAGCGACCGGAAAGATATTCATGGGCGTAAATACCCACTTCGACCATGTCGGAGTAGAAGCACGCCGCCAAAGCGCCTTGTTAATCATCCAACGCATCAAAGAGATTGTAGGAGACAAGCCGGCAATCGTCACTGGCGACTTTAATGTAAACGACCAGTCTGAAGCTTACCAGACTATCACAACAAACGAGTTTGTATTGAGAGATGCTTATAAGATGACAGACGACAAAACCGGTCCAAATTACACATTCCATGATTATGGACGTTATCCGATAGAAAAACGGGAGAAGATTGACTTCATCTTCGTCACTCCGCAAATCAAAGTATTAAACACGGAGATTTGCCAGAACCCAGAAACGAAAACGGGTTATCTGAGTGACCATAATCCGCACATGGCTCTGTTGGAGTTTTAATATGATAGAACAAAAAAGGGTGTGCCGCAGCTAACGACACACCCTTTTTGTTCTATCATATTTCAAACCTTAGCGTCTCTTTATCAAATTCATAAATTCTTCACGAGTTTTGGCTTGCTGGAAAAATCCGGTGAAGTCGGAGGTTGTCGTCAAAGAATTCTGCTTTTCAACGCCACGCATCTGCATACACATGTGCTGAGCTTCGATAACGACCATCACACCCAACGGGTTCAACGTCTCTTGGATGCAATCTTTAATCTGCATGGTCATACGCTCCTGAATCTGCAAACGACGGGCAAATATATCTACGACACGAGGAATCTTACTCAATCCGGTAATATACTTACGCGGGATATAAGCGACATGCGCTTTCCCAAAGAAGGGGAGCATGTGATGTTCGCAAAGGGAAAAGAAATCAATATCTTTCACGATTACCATTTGTTTGTAATCTTCCTCTTCGAACATGGCAGAACGAAGCACTGCAGCCGGATCTTCACGATACCCTTTCGTCAAGTATTGCATCGCTTTTGCAACACGCATAGGGGTTTTCAATAATCCTTCACGCTCAACATTCTCGCCTAACAAGCCCAGAATACTTCCATAATGGTCGGCTAAAGCCTCCCGTCTTTCCATCAACTGTTCCTCGCTAATCTTTTCCATCTTTTAATACAAAGGTATTTTTACTTCTTCTTTAACAATATACATCTCTTTGGCAAAACCAGGGAAAGCCCCCATCAGTTGGCGCATCATTTGGTAAGCCTCTTCATGGGAGCGAAAATCTCCTACACGAAGTTTCCAAAAAGGAGCATTATATGTCACATAAGTCGGGACATCCGGGAATAGCTCTTTTATTTCCTTCTCTTTGCGGAATGCCTCTTCTTTTGATTTACGTTGATTATTCCCGGAAAACACTTGTGTCCGGAAACCTTGGATTTTCAGAAATATATCATTACCATTCTGCTCTACATTTTCGCCATATTTATGCGCACCAACCATCGCCCGGATATCATCAGACTGGTGGATAGAGACAGTACCTTTGCCCAACTCCTCTTTCGCTAACTTATCAAAAATGGTATTGGGGCGTATAGCCGATTGAGCCATTGCTGAAGCAGAGGCTAATAACAGCAAGCTGAATGTTGTAACGAATGATTTCATATTATTTCATTAGATAGTGAAAATAGAAAGCTGGGAACAGACTTTTGTCCTTCCCAGCTCCATATAAAGTTTATTATTTATCGAAAGCTTCGATAATCGGCATGAACTTCTCTACAGACAAAGAAGCACCACCAATCAAACCGCCATCAACGTTTGGTTTAGCGAACAATTCTTTAGCATTACCGCCATTGCAGCTACCTCCATAAAGGATTGTGCAATTTTCAGCGATTTCTTCGCCATATTTAGCAGCCAAAGTAGCACGGATGTGAGCATGGATTTCTTCAGCCTGTTCAGCTGTAGCAGTCTTTCCTGTTCCAATAGCCCAAACCGGTTCGTAAGCCAAAACAATCTTGCTGAAGTCTTCAGAAGACAAATCAAACAAAGATTCTTTAACCTGAGCGTCTACCACTTCAAAGTGTTTGCCAGCTTCTCTTTCTGCCAAAACTTCACCAATGCAGAAGATTGGAGTCAAACCGTTAGCCAAAGCCAACTCAACTTTAGTCTTCAAGATAGCCGGAGTTTCGTGATAGTAAGCACGACGTTCAGAATGTCCCAAGATTACATATTTAGCGCCAGTAGAAGCAACCATAGCAGCAGAAACTTCACCTGTGAAAGCTCCCTTTTCCTTGTCTGCGCAGTTTTCTGCAGCAACGCCAATCTTATTTGTGTCAATAGCTGCAGCAACACTTGCCAAATGAGTAAACGGAGTACCGATAATTACATCGCAATTCGTTGTTTTGTTCTTTAAAGCTTCGTTCAAACCTTTAGCCAACTCCAATCCTTCCTGAAGGGTTGTGTTCATTTTCCAGTTACCTGCAACAATATTCTTTCTCATAATTCTATATATTAATAAGTGATACAATAATCCTTTTGATTCATTCCTCTTGCGTCTTACCTTTCTTCTTCCGAGTGCGCCAGAAGTCAAACAGCCAAACCAACGACAAAGGTACGGCAAAAGTCAATACGTTGGTTAAAATCCGCCTTCCTTTCTTGTCTTCAATTGGTTTAAGAAGCAGATTTGTCGTTATTTTATCTATTTGTTGCTCCTCTGGAATGTCATTGTTATGCCATTTCGCCAATATAGTCCCCTCCTTAAGCAACATCAACCCCGGATTGGAACGTATCATTGTCTTCAATGTCACCGCATCGCAAAAGAGGAAAGGATACTCTGCTCCGGTATAATCGACCCATTGCTTTATCTCCGCCTCTTCCGAACCGGTAAGACAATAGAAACGCATCTTCTTCTCTTGCGCATAATCAAAAGTGGTATTTATTTCATCGATATGCCCATCGCTCGCCTCTTCCAATTTCGGTGAAATCAACAAGAACAAGCCTGTCGTATCATTCAGCAACGATTCCGTCATATCTTCCCCGTCGAACGACAGCACTACGAAATCCGAAATAAGAGGCTGGAAACCTTTACTTACCAACTTTGATTCCGAGCGGACAAAAGTCCATGTAGAATCTGCCGAAGGCGCATCATCCAAAGTAAAAGTCTGCTCTTTCCCATCCTTTTCATACACGAAAGAATAGGTATATTCATCTTGAAGGGCATCATCCGGTATTGCCATGCCTTCTGCGATGTTCGTTCCAACCTTGAAAGGGCGGAAATCAATTATAGGCAAATGGCGATAGTTGTGTATGGAGAATCCGATACAAAAGAGATAGGCATACACGGCAACAAACCAATAAACCTTATAAGAATAAAATGCCGTTGTCCGTTTATGGTACAAAAAGGCAACAATAGAAGCAGCCAACAGTACTATGTTCTTATAGAATGTTTGCCAATTGGTAAGGATAATGGCTTCTCCAAAGCATCCGCAATCAGCCACAGGATTCTTTAATGCCAAATAAAGCGTCAGCGGAGTCATGAATAACATCATCAGCAAGGTGAAAAGAGAGGAATACTTGCGGTAAACTCCCAAAATCATACAAACACCTAAAGTAAACTCTACCGTAGCCAAATTAATGGAAAAAGGAAGAGCCAACCACTGCATATCGGGAAATCCAAACGCAGTGAAATATTCTTCCACCTTGATTGCTCCACCTGCCGGATCTATCGCTTTCATTGTCCCGGAAAACAAGAATACGAAGCCTAACAGCAAACGGCAAGTCATAACAAGCCCAAACAAAAAATTCTCTTTTAGCTGTATCTTCAAATTTCCCGTCATAAGGCGTTTCTCTTATGATTGATCATTCACCATATTCCAACTTGATGAGTCCGAACAAGGCATAATTGACCATATCCATATAATTGGCATCAATCCCTTCCGAAACCAACGTCTTTCCATGATGGCTCTCTATCTGCTTTGTACGGTAAATCTTCATCAAGATCAAATCCGTATAAGAACTAATCCGCATACTACGCCAAGCCTCATCATAATCGTGGTTTTTGGCATACATCAGTTCTTTGGTCATTGTCATATATTTATCATACAACTCCAAAGCCTTTTCGTTGGTGATATCTGTCGTGTCTGCATATCCCAAAGCCAATTGGATTTGTCCCATGATGCCATAATTGACGATTGCGATAAATTCAGGGCGAATCCCTTCATCTATCAGGCTAACCCCTTTCGTCTCCAAACTACGGATACGGTTCGCCTTAATAAATATTTGGTCGGTAATGGAAGTAGGACGCATGATCCTCCAAGACGGGCCGTAATCTTTCAACTTCTTTTCAAACAACTCCCGGCAAATAGAGATGACCTTCTCAAATTGTTCCTTTGTATTTGGCATATTCAGTATTCTTTTATCCTGCAAAGATAATGGGAAAAAAGGATTATTCCACTACCATCAAGCAAGATATTCCAATATGTCAGCAGCTGTATGTGCTATATATTTAGGATGATAGGATTCTAACTCTTCAATCGGGCGGAATCCCCAAACTACACCACAAGCGTCCACGCCACTATTGATGGCTGTCTGCATATCCACATTTGAATCTCCCACATACAAAGTTTCCTCCTTTGCTACTTTTGCCTCTTTCAAGATATCATTCACAATAACAGGATCTGGTTTTGTTTTAACTCCTTCCCGTTGCCCCAAGATAGAGACAAACCGGATGTTAGGGAAAAAGTGAGGAATCAACTTCTCCGTGGCGGCTTGGTATTTGTTAGAAGCGATAGCCAAGAGCACTCCTTTGTCTTGCAAAGCGGCAAGCAAATCTACTATCCCAGGATACGGCGTACTGAAATCCATGTTATGACGGTCGTAATGAGCCAAGAAATCTTTCCGGATTTTCAAGATATTCTCTTCATTGCGCTCCGCTTCCGGCAATGCACGTTCAAAAAGCTTATTGATGCCATTCCCGACAAAATAGTTGTATTCCGACACCTGATGCGTGGGAAAGCCATTCTTCTCCAAAGCATAGTTCGTACTGTTCGCCAAATCCGCAATCGTATTCAGCAACGTCCCGTCCAAATCAAAAATCACTAATTTCTTCATCCTATATTTATTGTATTAACAGAAAAGAGAGTGTGCCAGAATTGTAAACTGCCGTGTTGCATTTTACCAATTCTGACACACCTTAAAGGGGCTGCATCAAAACATCCATTTTGATACAGCCCCTTAACTTATCATGAAAAAGAAAAATTATTTACCTGAAAGTTTTTCTTTCAATGCTGCCAATTCTTCGATGTCACCCAATGTAGTTTTTTCTACCGGAGTAGTCAATACATTGTTTTCTTCTTTCTTGTTGTGCTTAGCAGCCTTCTTTTCAGCAGCAGCTTCTTTCTTAGCATTCTTCTGCTCATCTTCGAATACACGGCTATGAGACAAGATGATTCTCTTAGCTTCTTTGTTGAATTCGATTACCTTGAACTGCAACTTCTCTTCTACCTGAGCCTGAGAACCGTCTTCTTTTACCAAGTGTTTCGGAGTAGCGAAACCTTCAACACCGTAAGGCAAAGAGATAACAGCGCCCTTGTCCAACATTTCAACGATAGTACCTTCGTGGATAGAACCTACAGTGAAGATTGTTTCAAATACATCCCATGGGTTTTCTTCCAATTGCTTGTGGCCTAAGCTCAAGCGGCGGTTTTCTTTATCGATTTCCAATACCTGAACTTCGATATCTGCACCAATCTGAGTAAATTCAGACGGATGTTTGATTTTCTTAGTCCAAGATAAGTCAGAAATATGGATCAAGCCGTCAACGCCTTCTTCGATTTCTACGAATACACCGAAGTTAGTGAAGTTACGAACTTTAGCAGTGTGGCGAGAACCTACAGGGAAACGTTCTTCGATATTTTCCCATGGATCCGGTTTCAACTGTTTGATACCCAAAGACATCTTACGTTCTTCACGATCCAATGTCAAGATAACAGCTTCCACTTCGTCACCAACCTTCATGAAGTCCTGAGCAGAACGCAAGTGCTGAGTCCAAGACATTTCAGAAACGTGGATCAAGCCTTCTACGCCCGGAGCGATTTCGATGAATGCACCGTAGTCAGCCATAACGACAACTTTACCCTTAACTTTGTCACCAACTTTCAAGTTTGGATCCAAAGAATCCCATGGATGCGGAGTCAATTGTTTCAAACCTAAAGCAATGCGTTTCTTTTCGTCGTCGAAGTCCAAGATAACAACATTGATCTTCTGATCCAACTGTACGATTTCTTCCGGATGAGAAACACGTCCCCAAGACAAGTCTGTAATGTGGATCAAACCGTCTACGCCACCCAAGTCGATGAATACACCGTAAGAAGTGATGTTCTTGACAGTTCCTTCCAATACCTGACCTTTTTCCAATTTGGAAATGATATCTTTCTTCTGCTGTTCCAACTCAGCTTCGATAAGAGCCTTGTGAGAAACAACGACATTCTTGAATTCCTGATTGATTTTAACAATCTTGAACTCCATTGTCTTGCCAACGAATACATCATAGTCGCGGATTGGCTTAACGTCGATTTGAGAACCCGGCAAGAATGCTTCGATTCCGAATACGTCAACAATCATACCACCCTTAGTGCGGCACTTGATGTAACCCTTAATGATTTCATCTTTTTCAAGTGCTTCGTTAACACGTTCCCAAGAACGAGAAGCACGAGCTTTTTTGTGAGAAAGGATTAATTGTCCTTTTTTGTCTTCTTGGCTTTCGATATAAACTTCTACCTCATCGCCAACCTTCAAATCCGGATTGTAACGGAATTCAGACATAGGAACTACGCCATCTGATTTGAAGCCAATGTTAACTACAACTTCACGTTTGTTCATTGCAGTTACAGTACCCATTACCACTTCTTTGTCTTTTACAGTGTTCAGGGTCTCGTCATACGTTTTTTCAAGGTCTGCCTTGCTTACGTTGCCGTAAGATTCGCCCTTTTCAAGAGCATCCCAATCGAAGTTTTCGATTGGTTGAATGTTCTTCAGATTTTCCATTCTAAAATTGTTAATACTACGTTTGTTTTAATTAGTAAGTTAGACTTTATGTTGCCTCTCTCAAAAATCAGCGCAAAGGTAATGCTTTTTTGTGATACTCAAATACTTTCTACTACTTTTTATTAGAAATTGATGTTCACACCGCCCATCAGCGTTATGCCTTGCATCGGATAACCATAGAACATTTCGTAATGTTGGTTCAACAAATTCTGTCCTTTTACATAAACACCAAAGGTGTCGTTGAACGTATATCCGATTTGGAAGTTCAGTTCGTTGATGTTATTTAATTTGACATCACGAATTCCGCATTCAGAGGTATAACGATCTGTTGCCAAATAATAGTTTGCATCAATAGCCAATTGATGGATAGGTCTAACCGTCACACCGGCAGTCAATTCCATTTTGGGTTTGCCGTACACATACGACAACTCGGCATTGGGTTCTCCGCCAACCCAAGTATCTCCATAATTTCCTTTCCAACTGTTATAAACCCCTTTCAAATGAATGTCCAAAAAGCTGGCGTAACTATATTTCAAGTTGGCACCCGCAAAGAAGCATTTGGTATCAATATCAGTCATGCTGTGCACAAAGTTGCCAAATTCGCTGCCAATATAATTACGGGAAGGGACGTAAAGCAAGTCTGAAGAGTTGATTTTGTATCCTGCAAAGACATCGAACCAAAAGCCAGGTGCGACACCTGATTTCAATCCGAATTGTCCATTCAACCAGTTGCGGGTCGGTGCCAACTCTTCAGCAGGATCCACATATCTGCAAATCTTAGACATTTCATAAGCACTGTTCGAATACAAACGCCCGTCCGCTTTCAAGTACAAGACTGTTTTGTCTGCCACTTCCACATCTGCTGCCACATTCGGAGAAGCAGTAAAAGAACTTTCTTCCCCAGTCACGAACATCACATTTGCGCCCAACTTGACTCTCCAATTTTCTCCTTCAATCTTATAATAAGGGGTCAATGTCACTTCGGCATGGTTTGCGAATGCACATTGAGCTGTTCCTTCGGGATAAGTAGGCAAAGAATAAGCGAAATATTCCACTTGACCTCCAACTCCTACACGCTGGTTGCCATTGAATCCGGCATTGAAGTCAAACTTGACATCCAACGTATGTTCAGTCGGCCCATCCAACTGCGCACTTCTTCCATATTTATGGGAAAAGTTCACATAATCCAAATCAATCAAATAGAAAAAGTCTGCATCTTCTTTCGCTTCCACACCGACATTTGCTTTGACGGTTTGGTTCACTTGATTGGTTTCACGGTCAGCCATCTTCATCACCTCCTCTTGGGGATAAGAAGACAACACGTTCATAGGCAAACCATAATAGTTAAAGCCCGTGTAGTTGTAAAAAATTCCCATCTTCAAGGACGCTTTATCAAAGGCGTGCTGGAAATTCAAACCGCCTAAATTGTCATTCAACTTGGCTTTCACTTTATCATCGGTCTGTATGTAATCCACATTCCCATTCATCGAACGGTGTGAGAGGAATATATTCAGCTTGTCTTTATCCGTACTTAATATATGATACCCGAAATCACCATTGAAATTCATGCGCATTCCTGCGCCCAAGTTCAGATAACCTCTCCGCTTGTTATATTCCATCTGCGTCATGATATTCCCGGAAGGCAACAGGGTTATTTGTTTTTCCGGTTCAGTTGCTAATGTAAACGGAGAAAAATCGATTGCCCTCTTTTGGACAGCCGGTTCTTTTATGGCAGGCAAAGTATTCACCTTGTTGGCATCTTGAACCGTCGGAGCGTATTCCCGCTCCAAAGTCATTTCACGGTCCAATTTCTTTTTGTCCGCATCCTCTTGAGCGGAAACAGCAACGGTCGAACCTAACAAAACCGCTACACAAAGTACTTTCTGATATGTTGTTTTCATCTTATTACTCCTCTTACTTTAGTTTTGCCAGACGACTTTCAATCATTTCACTGATATTATCATCCCCTTGGTAGTTCTTCTTCAAGCTGTTCAAATAGACGCGGGCCTGAACCGGATCATTTTTGCGGATATAAATATCTGCCCAAAGGATAAAACCACGAGCCAACCAATATTGATGCGGTGTTCCGTTCTTGGCAAACTCTTCCAATACTTTTTCCGCATTCTTGTCATCATTAGAGTCATAATACAACTGGGCCAATAAATACTTCGCCTCCGCTCCTTGTACCGTTCTCGTATCTTTACTAATCAACTTCAAATCAGCCAAAGCCTTTGATTCTTGCCCCATGTCCATATAAGCTTTCGCCCTCACATAGCGTGCCTCGTTTGCCACTTCCGGGGAAATCTTCGGGTTCTTCAACAACAAGTTCGCTCCATTCAAAGCCTCTTTCTGGTTACCAACTTTCAAGGCACAACGCATCAGACCCAAGCTGGCTGCCTCTTTGTTGTCCGGATTCTCTGCCACTTCGTTCAAACGCTTAAAGGATTCCAAACCTGCGGCAAAGTCATTAGACAAATATTCAATCTCTGCCTTACGAGCCCAAGACTCTTCCAAGAACTTGCGGTCACCGCTGTTGATTACATTCTGGAACATCGACAACGCATCGTCATATTCTTTCAAATTGAAGGCAATGCTTGCCAAATAGAAATTCGCATTCGTGCTGAAAGCTCCGTCCGGATAGTTTCTCAAATAGTTCTGCATGCTTCGGCGAGCTCCCTCGTTATCACCACGCATAAACAATTTCTCAGCTGCAATATAGGTCAATGAATCCTGTTCGTTCACATTCATGTGGACATTTCCACCCAACGAATTAACATAAGCGGCGTAGGACTCGATATCATTCAAATCAATATAGACAGACTTCAAATCCTGCAAAGCCACCTTTGCCTCTTCACTGCCCGGATAATTGCTAATCACCCGTTTATATTCCGCTGCCGCCTTCTCCGGTTGGTTGGCATTATAATAAATCAAGCCCAATTGGATACCTGCCTTTCTTGCCAAACTGCTTTCCGGATATTCTTGAATCAACTTCTGGAATGTCTGGGCTGCTGATGCGTCATTGTTCAAGAGCACATAACTACGTCCTTTTTCAAAGAGTGCGTCATCCACATATTGGGATTCCGGGAACTGGGAAATCAGCTGGTCCATCGCTTTGATTTTCCCTTGGTAATCCTTCTGCAAGCCCAACACAAATCCTTTCTGGTAGATGGAATAGTCACCTGCAGATGGTAAGATTTGGGAAGCACGGCTATAATTTTCTTCCGCGGCAGCAAACTGGCGGTTACGGAACAAGCAGTCACCGATACGGTTATAGGCATCGGCATACGATGCAGCAGCATGATTGCTTTCCATATCCACATACTGGCGGAAACGATTCAAAGCCGAATCATACTCTTGTTGCTTGAAATAGCAATATCCCAAACCGTAGAACGAAAGCGGATACATATCTGTTCCTTTCTGTTTCGTATTGTTCTGATATGTCCGGTAGTCGGAAATTGCATTTTCATATTCTCCCTTGCGGTAATAAGATTCACCTCTCCAGAAATAAGCATCGCTTCGTGCCTCTTCATTATAAGTACCCATCTGGATGGCTTGGGTAAACAAATGGATGGCATCGTCCAACTTCATGTTGGTAAAGGCTTCTGTTCCTAACTGGAAAAGGATATTTTGTTTGGCATCCAATATTTTCACGCTCGGATGTTGGATCTTTTGGATAGATTTCAATGCCGCTTCATAGTTTTTAGTAGTCAAATAGACCTCAACCAAATAGTCATTCACCTTATCGGCATATTGGGAATTGGGGAAATCGTTCAAGAAGTCTTCAAATATTGTCACAGACTCTCCAAATCCGGTAAATGCCGTCTCGTGAATCAGCAATGCATAGTTATACATGGCAGCTTCCTGTATCTGCTTGTCATACGAAGCAGTCGCTGCCGCTTCAAATGCCATACGAGCATTGTTCTTGTCGTTCAACTTCAAATAGGATTGTCCTAAATAAAGGTAGGCATTTTGGGTCAAAGCGTCATTTTCACTGACCACTTTACCCAAGCTGTTCACGGCATTCTTATAATCTCCTTGGTTGAAGTAACATACGCCCAACAAATAGAGGTCGCTTCTCAATGGCGCATCCGTCTCCGCTGCATATTGAGCCAACATCTTCAACGCTTTCGCCTCGTTGCCCAAATGGTAGCTGGAATTGCCGACCAAGCGATACAATTCCGCCTTGTTCTTGCTTTGCGGATAATCGACCAATAAGGATTCTCCCTCTTTGACTACCTGTTTATATTTATTCTGTATGAAATAAATCTGGGTAATATAATATGAAGATTGTTCCTTGTAGGCAGGACGATTCTTCATCTCTTCAAACTCCACCAGCGCCTGATTGTATTTTCCATCGGCATAGTCGATATAAGCGACATAATAAGCAGCCGCATCTTTATAGGTATGACCAACCTGTTTTATCCGGTTGAAATAGGTATAAGCCTGTTTCCGGTCGCCTGTCTGAAGCAAAGAATAAGCCAAACGGAAACTGTACGCTTCCTGTTCCTCCGCATTCAGCATATCAATGTTCGATTCTTCCAACCAGTAAATAGCCTTTTCATATTCACCTTTCCCGAAATGGGTCGAACCGATCAAGTAATTGATGACATCGGCATGGCGGGAATCCGGATAAGTTTCCAAATACATCTTCAACAGCTCATCGGAGTTGGGACGTCCTTGTTGAAAAGCGGCGTAAACCAACATATAGTCTGCTTCTTGTATCAAGTCCGCATCAGCCGAATGCGACTTGTAGGCCTCCAATTTATCAATACAACCTGAATAATTCTTCAAACTGAACATCTCTTTGCCTTCCACAAACAGCTGTTCGGGAGTGCCCGACTGATACGAACGTTGAGCGTCCGCCGCCAGATGGGAACCCAATACCAGGCATAAGGGAATAAGTATTCTTTTCATCACACCCTATCTTTATAAGTTTATATTCTACTTGTTTAATATACAAAGGTATTAAATCCTTTTCAATTACTGCAACATATTCCTATAAAGTTCTTAAATATGTTTTCGAGGGTATTCCGACAATTTATTCTTAAAAAGAGCTGATATACTGTTCCAACTCATTTTTACTCCATTTCTTCTTTAGACTCAAACGAGATTTCAACCGTTGCATACGTTTATTCATCGCATCCTCCTTTAAATCCAGAAGTTCCATTATCTCTTTTTGAGAAAAGCCGGCTTTCAAGAGACAACATATTTTCAAGTCGCCTTTCTTCAAATTCGGATTTTTTCTCCATATTCTTTCCGTATATTGACAATCTATGGATTGAAGTAAAGCAATTATATTCTCCGCATTAATATCTGCCAAGTTACTCATCTTTTTGATTCTCTTCAATATAACTTTAGCTTCTTCAGATGTGAATGTCTTTATGGGAACAGATAATTCACTCCATTCTTGTTGATACTTTTCCAACTCTTTCAATTGTTCAGACAGCCTATCCTGACTCTCTGCTATCACTGTTTCCTTTTCTATTACTTTCTGCTTCAACTGTTCAATCTCTTCTAAGTATCTCTTCTTTTCAGATTCAATGCTTTTCAAAGAACAATTGAGTGCATCAATATCTTGTTTGTTCGCTTCCAACTGTTCTGAAATTCCATCTTTTTCCTCCTGCAATTTCTCATTATCCTGTGTTAATCTTTCCAACTTAGATTTTTCCTTTTCGATATTTATATTCAGCAACGACATTTGCTTTCTCAGTTGAGATATTTTATCACGGCTCCTCTGTATGTCCATTTCTTTTTCTGCCATTACTATTTTTAGCGATTCTATTTGATTCCGGGATTGTTCATGAGCGAAGTCTGATTCTCGTTTTTTCTTACCTATTCTTCTATACAAAACCACAAATACTGTTGTAATTAGTATCAAAATTAAAAGCAATAAGAAAAGAGCACGTGTGGTTTTAAATTGCTTGATTCCCATTTTTTCATTTAGGTGTTGAACCTCAACCTTAGCCACCTGTTGTAAATTCCCAATTTTTCGTATAGAGTCCCGGCTTGCCAAATACATTTTGTTGTATTTCATGGACTCTTCATAATTCTCCAATCCCTCATATAGGTAGGTCAAACTTTCCTGTGCAGCACTTCTTGTATTTATACTGGAAGAATGAAGTGCTTTTTCCAAATAGACAACCGCACTATCTGTTTTTCCCATCAAACGATAGGAGTCACCTATTTTAAAAAGTATTGAAGAATTATCATTAGATTCATAATCCGGTAGTTGCTGGACACGGCGCAAGCATTCTAAAGATTTTTGATAACACGAAACCTGTCGGTAAACAGCTGATAATTCAGACAAGCCTAAACGTAAGCATCGAGTTTGACTTATCTGTTCTGCTATTTCTATTCCTTGCAAATATGCAGCAATTGATTTTCCAAACTCTTCTTGCAACACATAAGCCCTTCCGATATAAGAGTTTGCATAAGACATACTAATGCTATCTCTCGACAACTCTGCAAAACGCTCTGCCTTTGTATATGACTCTAACGATTTGTCTGCTAAATGGTTTTCATAATAAATCGAACCTAAGTGGGAACATATCAGATATTGTATATTATAATCTGCACCGCCTTCTGCTACATCCCTTGCTTTCACATAAAGTTCCGCAGCATGCGCATGGTCTCCTTCATCATATTTCACTCTTCCATTTAAATATAATGCCCTCGCCAAATGCAAATCATCTCCGCTATGTCGGAAATAATCCACTGATATTGCAATCAACGAATCCGATTGATGCTTGACATAACATTTGTCTTCCGCTTGCGTAAGCAACATGTAATAAAGAGCCTCGTCTTGCTTAGGGTAATACATTGTATTAAATTGCTGAAGCAACCGTAGCGCACTATCAGGCTTTGCTCGGATAAAAGTCTCCACTTCCAATAGTTCAGGAGCGTATTTAACATTAGTACATCCTGCCAAAAATATAGTGAAAATTGTAATTAGCAGGCATGAGATTAATCCATGTGTTTTCATGTTTCTTCTTTTATCTTTATCACAAATTTAATGATTGTTATTTAATTAGCAAACAAGTAACCATGTCAAATCTTTCCGAACAACAATGCTACCAACTTTTCATAACCATCCTGCATCTGTTGGAACTGATAATTAGACAAATATAGCTTGCGTCCATTTTTGCCCAATTTTTCACGTTCGACAGGGGAAGAAAGAATTGCTAATAGTGGTTCTATCAATAACCATCACTATCTCTTCGGTCTCAACAATTTCCACTTTCTCAAGCTCTTCGACAAAAGCCTTGATTCTACCGAATTTATTCTCCATGATACTTTAAAATTAAATAATTCCTACTCTGTTTTTGGTTTTTCGGATTCCACCAATATTGATTTTTTTATTTAACACGTCCCTTGACGTTCGAATTAGAGGTACTTCTTTGTTGCAACTGTTTTACTTTCTTATTGCCAAAGCTGTACGATAAACGAAGCCCAACTTGGAAAGCCTCTCCCCCCGTGTATTTGTTGCTTATAAGAAAATCGTTTGTAATGCGAATTTTCCTTGAAGTTTCAACTTTCTCGTCATTAAAGAAAAACATCCCGTAATAATATAAAGTTACAGATATATCATAAATCCTGGCATTTAATTCTGTGCGAAAAGATATGTTATGCGGATACTCAGCATACATTGTTCGTTGCTTAGAATAATAATCCCCACCCAAATTAAAGCGGATGTTCTGATGAGGGAACAACAGAAAACTGTTATTAAAGTTTACCACTGCTGAATGTTGATGATAACTCAACAATCCAACTTCAGAGTTCCCCTTCATGGATTTCCAGATATAGTCAGCGGAGAAGTTAAAAGAGCCTTTTTGATTTAAATAAGTAAGATACGTGCTATATCCCCAATTTATAGAATGAAGGCGACCAACGTTTTCCGGTTTGTTTTCTATCATACCATCATTGACAGCTCGCTGTATAATGTTCTGCATATCATTTGTCAGTTGATGCTGTAAATAAAATGAATGACGATTGTTGAAATTGTAATTCACTCCTTGGGAAAAATCCTTGGTCGGTTGCAAGTAAGGATTTCCGACAGAATATTCTGTGGGGGATACACGGACTATGAATGGGTTCAAAAGGTCAAATGAAGGACGTTGCAATGAATAAGAAGCAGAATACCCGACTGAGTGTTTTTTCGATATTTGGTAATGTACATTCAATTGGGGAAGTACACGGAAAAAGTCGGTCTCAAAAGTCTCATTTTGCCGATGTTCTTCTCCTTTGTATTGGGTATATTCTAGCAGTGTGCCTACTGAAGTATAGAACTTTTCCCATTTTTTGGACAAGTCCAAAAATAATGTAGGGGTAAACTCTTTCACCGTGAAATCGTAGCTTGATTTAGAATCAAGCACAAAATCGTTATTTTTCCATCCCATGTACTTATTATTGGTCTGAATATCGGAATAGTAAGCGTCTGCTCCAAAATCAAAGTTAAAACCATCACCGAATTTTCCTCCATATTCAACCTTGGCAGAATATACTGATGAGTTCTGAGGAACCTCCTGCCATTCTTTCAAATAAAGGGATTGGCTGCTTCCCTGTTGATCCACGTTGTTCATCTCATTGATAACATCTTGTTTATTTGTGTTGTACAAATAATCAACATCTGCTATCAAATAGTGCTTCCCATCTTTTGCATGATACTGGTAATTTAGGTTTGCTATGATATTTTTCTTTTTTCTCATGTTCTCGGAAAGGGTGGATATGAATTGATTCGTATGATGGTAATATGTCAAATCATTGCCCTTTCCGTCTTCATCATTCAAATTGCCAGACACATTTATCCCCAGATTTTTTGTCTCTGAAAATTGATATACTCCCATAAAATTCAGTCCGTAGTTATGTACTTTGGATTTTTCTATTCCATCACTGCTAATTGTATAGTTTTCTTTCAAATAATACGTGTCAGTACTTATCTCTTTGTAATTTCTATAATTCCCGGCATAAATACTGAACATATTACACCATTTGCCCTTTGTATAATCCAAAGTAATATTACCCATTTCTTTAACATTGTGGGTTTTCCATATTTGACCGTTTAAGAAACCTTTAAGGCCTTCATCTTCTCTACCTTTCAATTTTATAGACAAAACACTGTTTGCTCCTTTATACTTTGCATTCGGATTCCGGATAACTTCTACTGTTTCTATGTTATCTGCTGACAGTGCTTTCAGATATGCCAATAAAGACTCTCCGGAAAGTTTCAATTGCCTTTCATTTACATAATATATCCGGAGTACTTTTACCAACAATAGAGATTAAATTACCTTGTACTGTCACCAGCGGTACAAACTTTAAGGCTTCAAGCGCATCTTCGCTCTTCAACGGGTTGTCGTTCATGTTATAAATCAGCCCGGTCGGGGTAACTGTCACAACTTTCCTCTTGGCCACTACTTCAACTCCCTCAATTGTAAAATCAGGATTGACATCTAAACATATCTTTAAGCCATCCTTTTCCTTGAACTCATCCGATTCCAATTTTCGAGGAAGATAACCAATAGCCGATACCATTAATGTTGCAGAATTGGTATCAACTGTTATTTCAAAGTATCCCGTACTATTGCACTGGACAATATTATTGCTATAGATATCATTCAATTCCGTAACGAGGGCATTAGCGATAGGAGTGCCTTCTTTGTCCATCACTTTGCCTTTGATTTTTCCATTGGACAATCCTGCTATAAGTATAGCAATTTCTGAGCCATGATGAATAATATTCAAGGAATGAGCTGGAATTACCATCATTAGTGCAATCAAAAATATCAAAGTCGATTTTCTTTTCATGGTGTTGATTATTTTAAGTTTTTAACAAAGCATAAAACGGCTTTTATTCAAACAAGAAAGTTCCACTCCAAATCTCACCGTATTTGACAATTATTTCCAATCGATACATTTTCCCTTTTTTCAAATGGGAGATTGAAATAGATGTTCTTGACAAGATCTGTTCCTCTATAACATAATCCAATCCATCGTACAATCTTATAAAAAGCTCCAAATCAGCATTAGTACTTTCTATATACAAATTCATATAGTCAAATGCAGCTGATAAACCAGATTGAATCCCGATGGAACGCTCATCCCCTTCTTTCTGTATTGGGATGTCCACCTTGGGAGGGTCATCCGCATAAATTACAGAAGAGAAAAATGTCAAAATGAAAAACAAAATGAATGTCTTAAAAGTTTGTTTTTTATGCTTCATGATATTTCGATTTTAACTACATCACAAAGGTAAAGGCTTTTTTCTTCCGTGATATGGACATTTTTTTTATTTTCGCAAATCGTTTTTATTCAATATAATACATATTACTTCAATCAACATTAATGGACATTTTTCGTATAAAAGAGATGAAAGCAATCCAAACAGTCTCTCTTTTTATCCTTTTGAGCTCATGAAACATTTCAAGCACGGCAGACATTTACACCTCAATCATTTTACCAATAGAGTTTCTTTCTGCATTTTCTTATATTGTTGTCCGCTAAAATGTATACCATTTGTTGATGGTAATGGATATACGTTACAACAAATCACTTATCATCTTCGTATCGAAAAATGACATAGGTAAATTCATCATTTTTATAAGGAAATCGCACAAAAGAGACACGTTCATCCAGACAGAAATACGTAACAACATCCAACACCGAACAAAATCAACAGATGCCTGACTTTGCAATAATATCAATGACTACCAATCTATCTGTTATTTTGAATTCACATAAACGCGGTTCTTTACTCCCGAATTAGACGTATTCCTTTGCTGGACTTGTTTTACTTTCCTGTTCCCAAACCTATAAGAAATGCTTAGCCCTATTTGGCTGTTCCTTCCTTTGCTAAACTGGCTGTCTTCCAAGTAGTCATTTACTATTACACACTTCTCCGTGCCGGACATTTTGCCATCATATAAATACCCTGTAAGCTGCGCATATACGTTCAAATTGACATCATGGATGCTTGTGCTCAGTGAAACGTTTCCTTCGAGGGAGGCGGGAATACGTGCATAACCATCTTTAACCTTGGAACGATATCCTCCATATAAATTGAGCCGGATATTTTGTTTCGGGAACAACAAATAGCTGTTGGCGATAATGACGTTTCCGGAGTGATGGGCATAATCCAATTTCCCCACTTCCGCATCACCTTCCATTTTGTCCCATCCATAGTTGGCGTTCATATTCAAGACTCCCCGTTCACCCATGTACGGGAAGTAACCCGTGATGCCCACACCTATGTGGTTATGTCTTCCCACATTTTCCGGTTTGCTTTCCAGCATGCCATTGCCGATGTCCTTTTGGGTCGTAAGTTGGATGTCATCTCTGTACTGGTATTGGGAATAAATTGAAATATACCTGTTCAGCGAATAATTTAGCTCCATGGAGAATATTTTAACAGGTTGTAAATAAGGATTGCCCACTGAATATTCTGTTGGTGATATTCGCTGCACGAACGGGTTCAAGTCATAAAAGGATGGACGGGACAAATTGTACGAAAACGAGTACGAAACTCCTTGCTCCTGAGAAATGCGGTAATACGCCTGAAACCTCGGTAACACTCGGATGAAATCATTCTCAAACGATGTGTTTTGTTGATATTCTTTACCATCATACCTTGTATATTCTATACGTACGGCTAATGAGGTATGGAACTTCTCACCCCAATTTTTGGTAAGATCCAAAAATAGAGCAGGAGTGAACTCTTTTATTTTGAAGTTACTGCTGTGCTGAGAATCGAATATAAATTCATTGTTATCCCAATTTTTGTATCGATTATCCGTATGTATATGAGAGTAATAAGCGTCCGTGCCGAAATCAAAACTGAATCCGTTGTCTGATTTTCCCCCGTATTCTATTTTTGCAGAATAAATATCGCTTCGCTGAGGTACATCTTGCTCTTCTTTCAAATACAAAGATTGGAAATTTCCAAGTTCGTCCACATTATTCATTTCATTTATCACATGTTGCTGGTAATCATTGTACAAATAGTCCACATCGGCTATCAAATACCGTTTACCGTCCTTGGAGCGGTACTGGTAGTTCAGATTTCCGGATGCCCCCAAAACGGTACCTTCCCTGTCGGACAAGGATTTGATGCGTTGTTTCGTGTTCTCATAGACCGTCATACCGTTTCTGCCTCCATCGTTGTTGTTGAATGATACGTTGGCATTGACGCCCAAGCTATGGATGTCCGAAAACTGGTATACGCCTATGAAGTTCATGTTTCCGAATTCCCCCTTGGATTTCTCCAGACTTGTGCGGTCCACCATGAAATCTTCTTTCAGATAGTGCGTCTTGTAATTTCTGTCATAATAGTTCCTTCTGTCTCCGAAGAACACGTCCAAATAGCTGTTCCATTTGTTTCGTGTATAATCCAAGCTCGCATGCAAGTCCTCTTCTATGTCATGTATTTTATATACTTTCGCATTTATAAATCCCTTTACACCATTGTTTTCATTCTTTTTCAACTTGATGTCCAGCACGCAGTCCGCCCCCTCATAGCGAGCTCCGGGATTACGGATGATTTCTACTGTTTCTATGTTTTGGGCGGGCAAAGACTTCAAGTACGCTGTCAATGACTGACCGGAAAGCCTCAATTTGCGATTGTTCACATAGACTACGGGGATTCCCTTTCCTACAACAGAGGGCAAATCTTCTTTTACAATCATCATCGGTACAAACCTCAAAGCTTCAAGCGCATCTTCACTCTTCAACGGGTTGTCGTTCATGTTATAAATCAGCCCGGTCGGGGTAACTGTCACAACTTTCCTCTTGGCCACTACTTCAACTCCCTCAATTGTAAAATCAGGATTGACATCTAAACATATCTTTAAGCCATCCTTTTCCTTGAACTCATCCGATTCCAATTTTCGAGGAAGATAACCAATAGCCGATACCATTAATGTTGCAGAATTGGTATCAACTGTTATTTCAAAGTATCCCGTACTATCGCACTGAACCATATTATTGCTATAGATGTCATTCAATTCCGTAACGAGGGCATTAGAGATAGGAGTACCTTCTTTATCCATCACTTTGCCTTTGATTTTTTCATTGGACAATACTCCAGAGAATATGCCTTCTGACTTATGACGAATTGTTGAGGCATACATTGGGGCAACAATCAGTAGTCCACATGCAAATAACAAAGTTGTTCTCTTTTTCATGATATTAATAATTTTATGTTTTTAACACAGTAAATCAAACATTCATTCAAACAAGAATGCTCCATAACAATACTTTCCATATTGGCTGATTATTTCCAACCAATATATTACGTTTTGATTCGCAACAAAGATAAGATTTTTTTCATCTCGCAATGTGGACATTTTTCTCAAATTCACAACCATCTGTTATTCTATATTGTATATATCAAATCAAACTGTCTTAATGGACATTTCCCATCACAAATCCGCTTATCTATTAGTCCAATCAGTCTCTATATTATTTTTATCTTTCAGTTCAAACAAGATTTAAACCACTAAAATATGCTTGTTCTTATCTCCCTCTTTTCTCAAAAAATCAATCGGTTGTATACAAAATCGATATTCTGGGTTTGTGACATTCAGACATTTTTGTTTATCACTTAGGTGATAAGTGCTTTTCACTTAGGTGATAAATGCTTTTCACTTAGGTGATAAATGCTTTTCATTAAGGTGATAAGTGCTTTTCACTTAGGTGAAAAATAAATAATCAAATTATCAAAAAAGTGGAATTGAGCGATAAAGATTTGTTGACATGGAATTAAGATTTGATTAACACATTTATGAATGTAAGGTGACTTGTAAGGCAAACGGTCAAAGCTTGATGAAAACGTAAAATGTTACGGATATTATTTGTATTCTCCGCAACTTTTAACACGAAACATTCTTTATTCCCAACAAGTAGTTGTATATTTGCACGCAAATAAGAATAACATGGATAGAAAAACAATCATTGACACGCTACAACAGCAAGGTGGATTCATAACTACAGGTGAAGTGAAAAGCCGTGGTGAATATGAGCAGCTTCGCCGTGCAATAGAAGATGGAACGCTTATGCGGCTTCGTAATGGTGTCTATGTGGAAATGTCAGCGTTGGCAAACAACATGATAGATGTGGAACGTATAGTTCCGCATGGGGTGC
>ERZ857629.1134-NODE-1134-length-31362-cov-26.056920_pt1 | contig 31362 bp, 34 predicted proteins | sample MGYA00519700_ERZ857629 | MGnify/ENA primary metagenome ERZ857629 (study PRJEB31778, sample SAMEA3449351) | human gut metagenome | biome: human gut; feature: human-associated habitat; material: faeces | place: United Kingdom | collected 2010/2012 ... | reverse complement strand
GTCTAATTTTGATGTCACCTGCTTCTCATCTTAAGAATCCTGCATTGCAGGATTCTTACCGCATTTTTAATCAGGATTGCGAACTTGTTTCGCAATTACCTAAGAATTAGTAATAGGCAAACACGCTACTCACCTGCTGTAAAATTAATAAAAGGAATATTATATGCACCATAAGGTGATGCTGCTGTTATCTGTACAATAATGGGGCGCAAGTACGACACCAGAAGTGACGGTGCATTTTGATTTAACAACTTATCTACCATACCTTCAGTCAAACTTTCATCCCATCTGAAGTTAGCTTTTTCTGTTGCTTTGATATAGAATGGAGAAATATCTTCCCGTGTTCCAATCTCAAAATTCAGACCAACTGTAACCTCCATTTTGTTCTCACTTTTATTAACTTGTACTGACACACTAAGTGCTATTTGTACTTCCTGGTTGTCTTGACTATTGAATTTTTCATTAATATTGAATTCAAGTTCTGTTAATACTGGATTGGTAAACTGAAATGCACTTTCCATCTGTTCTCCTATGCCGCCCATGGGGAAAAATTATCATCTTTTGAACTAGTATATTACGTACTCGTCTTTACTACTATTGTTTCTTTCGCGATTTTCTTTTTACTATCATAATAAATGTTGGTTTCACTTTTTACTTTAAGTGTCACTGTAACATTAAATGTAGTTTCAAGAGGCTTTTCTTCCAAAAAAAATAAGTCCAAATCTGCAACATCTGCTATAAATCCGTCTTCTGTTCGTCTGATTGTTACATTTCTGTTTATTTTATCCAACTGCTCTCTATGATTCTCTATCTCTCTTTGCGTTGGTCTAAATAAGGAATTTGCAAAGTTAATCGCATCGTCTTTTGATAAACGAATCGTTCTGGTAATTACATCATTCATGCCTAGCTCCTCCTTATTATTATTCGTATTGACTTTCCAAATATGTCCCCAGTTCGTCCGAAAATTTCATACAGTCAAAATACATTGCCACTGTAGAAATATCCTGTCCTACTGTATTCTTTCTCATTCTTTTAAAGTATGATTGTTTCTAGCAACTCAATTATATCAAAACCAGACGGTTTCATGCTATATTTATGCCAGTTATTATTGAATTTTCAAGGTGCATAGGCACTTATTCTAGTGCGAAGTTTGAGTTTGTAAGTACATACTTTTTGCAGTCATGACACAAGAAAAGCTCCCTCACAGGAAGGAGCTTTGTCTACAGTCTGATAGTAGAAGGTTTCTACTAACTTTTTACAAAATATGCGAAAGGTGTTTTTCATGAATGTACACTCATTGCTGGACAAAGTAATTCATACTTTGGCTGGGATTGGGATTTTTTCTGTTTTTATTTTTTCCTGTCTCAGCATAGCAGTCAATATTGCTTCTCCTCATACGTATCATGTGACAGACTTGTTGGATAACTGGGTAGATGAAAATGGAGATTCATTCTCATTAAACTCTTTTCATACAGACAGCATCTCTGATCCGCAGACACAAAGTGTTATCTGTACATTGGATTCTACAAGCAATGATATGGCTCTTTTATTCCGAAGCCGTAATATGTTTGTCGATATCTACGTAAATGATGTCCTTGTATCTGAGGATGACAGAGAACAATCCGTAATATTTGGTACTTCTCCAGGCAGCCGCTGGCATATGATAGCTCTGGATTCCTCCAATCCTACGATTACAATCCGGCTTGAGGGCACTCCATGCTATACCAATGTAAATGGACTGATTGATAATATATATGCCGGTTCTACCAGGGATGTATACCGCATCATTACCAGTGAACGTTTTGCCGGATTTATTTTATCCGTATTTTTACAATTCATTGCCCTGGTGCTGATCTGTTTATACGCTTATGTACACAAAAAATTCCATATAGAAAAGGATTTACTGTACTTAGGAGAGGCTGCTTTCTTTTCCGCCCAGTGGGCAAGTGCAGAATCTCTTGTATGGCAGTTATTCTTCGGATATTCTGAAGTATTCCATCTGTTGGGCTATCTGTCACTGATTGTTGTTCCTATTCCTTTCGGATTACTGGGAAGTTACCGGTTCAAAAAAGGCAGGATGAAGACCTTCTCCAAAATATTCAGCCTGGCGGCAAGTATTAATCTGCTGGTCACAGTTCCCCTCCACATGCTAGGTATCGTGGAATTTCATTACACCATGAAATCCACCCATATTTTAATTGTCATCATGCTGCCACTCATTGCATGTCTGCTTTTAAGCTATACCCATGCAGATCATATCAAGGGTCATAGAACTCTGTCCTATCCAGCGATTATAGTTCTTACCATATCTGTATTAATGGCTTTGAGTATATATTACTTTGGAACGCATGGTGATTATACTCTGTACATCCGCATTGCGATTCTCTGCTTCCTGTTCTGCCTGATTCTGTATCAGCTCAACCAGGTTGCCGATCTGTTCGCCAAAGGACTGAAATCCGACATGATTCACGCATGGGCGGCGATGAATTTCTTGTGGTTCTGACGGGTAATGATCCCGAAGCAGATTATCGGCTTGGTATCCAACTGCTGCACAGTTACTGCGAAGAAATCAACCAGACCAACATGTCAGATTTCAGCTTTGAAGTTGCACATGGTTTTGTCCTCAGCAAAGGACAAGTCCTCGAAGATGTAATCAAAGAAGCAGACGGCAAAATGTACCACAACAAACGTATACTTAAACACTTATTATAAAGAAAAGGAAACGGTTTCAGAATTATCCAAAGCCGCTTCCTTTTTCTTAACTGTCCAAAAAAGAAGAAATATTACGCAGGCATTTAATCAGAACTTTCGTCTCGTCTTCATCCAGGTCTTTTACGACTGCCTGTATCATATGCTTATGAAAGTCCCTGTGATGAAAGAAGGCTTTCCTTCCCTTATCCGTCAGGCTGACCAGTACAACCCTTTTATCTATCAGACTTCTCTCTCTCTTGATATAGCCCTTTTCTTCCAGACTGTTCATATTGGTAGTAAGGGTTCCCACCGTAACAGACAGCCTCTTGGCAATTGCTGACATTTTCTGTGGTTCTTCTATACCGATTGCCTCGATAATATGCATATCATTATTGGTGATATCCTTAAATTCCTCTGTTATCACTGCCTTGGCTTCTCTGTCCATCACATTATTGAACAGATTCACCAGTAATTCATTTAAAGTCCTGCTCGTGTTATTCTTCTCCATGAATGTAATCTCCATTCTTTAACCCCAGATTAGGACACACGCTCCATACGTAAGACCTGCTCCGAAACCTGACATGGCAATTCTCATGCCCGGTGTAAGCCGTCCGCTTCTGTTCAATTCATCCAGTAAAACCGGTACTGTTGCAGAAGACATATTTCCTACTCTGTCTACATTAACTGCAAACTTGTCTATATCCACTTTCAGACGCTTAGCAACTGCTTCTATGATTCTAATATTAGCTTGATGTAATATATACATATCTATATCATCCGCTGTCCATTGTATCTGATTCAGAGCAGTCTGTATACATGCAGGAACCTGTCTGGTTGCAAATCTGTAGACCTCCTGGCCATCCATACGGATATAAGCATCCAAAGGAGAATCCGGGGTCACATAGGGGTTCACTACCTGTCTGTCATGACAACTGAGCACCATACCTTTGGTTCCATCAGCTCCCTGTGTAAAACTGATCAGGCCTTTATTCTCTTCTTCACAGGCTTCAACATATGCTGCCCCTGCGCCATCCCCAAACAATACACAGGTAGAACGGTCTGTCCAGTCTACCATTTTAGACAGGACTTCTGCCCCCACTATTAATGCATTCTTATAGATTCCGCTATGGATATAGGCATATGCTGTATGAAATGCAAACAGGAAGCCGGAACATGCCGCATTCAGGTCAAAAGCCACTGCAGCTGATGCCCCCAGTTCACTCTGCACCTGACAGGCACAGTTAGGGAGCAGATATTCTGCTGAACAGGTTGCCACAATGATCAGGTCAACCTCCTGCGGTTTCCTGCCCGCCATCTCCAGTGCACGTTCACAGGCACGGGATGCAAGCTGTGCTACACCGTCTCCTTCAGAAATCCTCCTTTCACCAATGCCTGTTCTCTCACGGATCCACTCATCCGATGTCTCTACCAGCTGTGCCAGATCATCATTGGTTACTTTCCTGTCAGGCAAGGCACTTCCCGTACCGATTATTCTCACTGTTCTCATGCAAATTCCTCCATAATATCAGCTACTCGTTCTATCTGATGGCTGCGGTATGCATTACTTCCGCAAAAGATCAGACCTTCGTCTAATCTGCCTTCTACTGCATTGATAAGGGCTTCCGTGATACAATAAGGAACTGTTGCAGGATTGCAGGTTGTAATGCACTGTCTGCATCCCCGCATAAAGCGCTCTCCCTGCCTTACTTTATCCAGAAATACATTGTGGATTGCCCTTCCTGGCATTCCTACAGGACTTTTGACTATTACAATGTCTTCCTTCTTTGCCTGAATATACGCCTGCTTATATGCCATACTGGCATCACATTCTTCTGTCGTCACAAAACGGGTAGCCATCTGTACCCCATCAGCACCCAGATCTGCATAATGCTCCCAGTCCTGTCTGGTGTATACACCACCGCCTACTACACAGGGAATCTGCATCTCCTTTGTTTTTGATAATATGGATTTTATTTCTTCATCATATGACGCCGGCGTATAGCTGTCAAGCTCCTCTGGTGTAAACCCCAGATGTCCCCCTGCCTGTGGTCCTTCTACGACTACCATATCCGGTGTTGTGTCATACTTCTTTTTCCAGTATTTTATGATGACATCCAGTGCTTTTCTGGTAGATACAATAGGAACCAGCTTCGTTGCCCTCCTGATTCCTGATGCTGCCAGCGCCTCTTCAGCCTTATGGACGATCTCAGGAAGATTCATAGGCAGTCCTGCACCTGATACGATGCAGTCTACTCCTGCGGCTACTGCGGCTTTCACATAATCCTCATAGCGTCTTGTCACTACCATGATATTCACTCCGATGATACCACCTTTTGCCAGCTTTCTTGCTTTCTCCACTTCCGTTTTGATTGCTTTAAGATTGCATTCTATCGGATGCTTCATAAAATCCCTGCCCCGAAAGCCAATCTGCGCTGTAGAGATAATTCCAATGCCTCCTGCTGCCGCAACAGCACCGGCAAGTCCGGACAAACTGACTCCTACGCCCATTCCTCCCTGTACAACAGGAATCCTGGCACATAGCCCGCCGATCTGTAATTTTCTGCTATTCATTTCAAACACCATGTCTGCTATTTCTAGAACTTACGAAATCTCTGATACCTTTCTTCTGCTATCTGTTCTCCGCTCATGCCATCATATTTTCTAAGGAAATCCTTGATATGTTCCTTCATATAACCTGCAATCGCTTCTGTCGTTTTACGATCTGCTCCTCCGAATTCAGGAATAATCTCTTCAATTACTCCCAGACGCTTGAGATCCTGGGCGGTAATGTTCATGACCTCACTGGCTTCCTTGGCACGGTTCGCATCCTTCCACAGAATAGAGGCAAAGCCCTCCGGTGAAAGAATGGAATACGTTGCATTCTCCATCATCCAGACTTCATTGCCTACCGCAGTTGCCAGAGCGCCGCCGCTTCCGCCTTCTCCTATCATCAGACACAATACCGGTACTTTAAGGGAAGACATTTCCATCAGGTTTCTTGCAATCGCTTCCCCCTGTCCTCTCTCTTCTGCTTCGATTCCACAGAAAGCACCTGATGTATTAACAAAGCTGATAACAGGTCTGTTGAATTTCTCTGCCTGTTTCATAAGACGTAACGCCTTACGGTATCCTTCCGGCATAGGCATACCGAAATTACGCTCCTGACATTCCTTGAAGTCCTTGCCTTTTTCATCTGCAATAATTGTCACCGGCTGTCCATCCAGAAAAGCCAGGCCACCAATCATTGCCTTATCATCCCTGAATGCCCTGTCTCCATGGGATTCCACGAAAAAGTCAAAAATATGGGAAATATACTCACTTGCAGAAGGACGTTCCACCTGTCTTACAGCTTTGACCTTCTCCCAGGCAGATCTTGGTGTGGAGAACCAGCTTTGTTCCTTTAATGTCTCACTTAATTCAAAATGAAATTCTTCATTTGGTCTATAATCCGCATAAGTCTTCTTTCCATTACACTGGTGTGTCTTGACCAGGAAATAAATAGTCTTTTTCAGATTCTCCCTCTTGACGATACCATCTATAATACCGTGCTCTACAAGGAATTCTGATGTCTGGAAACCCTCAGGAAGCTCCTGTCCGATGGTCTGCTTGATCACTCGTGGACCTGCAAATCCTACCAGTGCCCCAGGTTCTGCCATAATTACATCTCCAAGCATTGCAAAGCTGGCTGTTACGCCACCGGTTGTCGGATCAGTCAGGATAGAACAATACAGCAGCCCGGCATCACCATGCTTTCTGATAGCCGCAGACGTCTTCTCCATCTGCATCAGGGATACGATTCCTTCCTGCATTCTGGCTCCACCTGAACAGCAGAAGATAAATACCGGCAGGTTCAATGCTGTCGCTCTCTCAATGGCACATGTAATCTTCTCTCCAACTACATGTCCCATACTCGCCATCATAAAACGGGAATCACATATACCCAGCACGATATCCTCTCCGAATACTTTACATCTGCCTACCGTAACTGCTTCTTTTAATCCGGTCTTCTCTCTGGCTGCGGCAAGCTTATCCTCATATCCTTCGTAATCCAGTGGATTACTTACTTCCATATCTTCAAACCAGGGTTCAAAAGTCTTAGGATCAGCTACCATGCGGATTCTGTTGTTGGTTTTTACCCTGAAATATCCGCCACATTCGTAGCATATATACTTCTTCTTTACAACTTTGTCACGCTCTACCATCTTGCCACATTTAGGGCATTTGATAAGATTCATATCCGGTTCTTTGGAAGGTTCTGCCTGAACCGGTTCCTCTTTCTTGTCTTCCTTCAGCTTAGCTTCCAGCTTGTTATACAGATTCACCGGAAATACTCTGCCTATCTTCGTGATCAGCTTACCTTCCATGACAAACCTCCTAATCTATAGCAAAGGTCAATTCAGCCTTGGCAGCTACTTTTCCGTCTACTGTTGCTACTGCTTCGCCTACACCGATTGGCCCTTTTACTTTTATGATCTTAGTCTCCAGCATCAGTACATCACCCGGATGCACCTTCTGCTTGAAACGGCATTTATCAATGCCTACAAAATATGCTGTTTTGCCTTTCCATTCAGGCTGTCCCAGAATTGCAACCGCTCCCACCTGGGCAAGCGCCTCAATGATAAGCACTCCGGGCATTACAGGATTCCCCGGAAAATGTCCGGCAAAATACGGTTCATTAAAACTGACGCATTTCCTGCCCAATGCACGCTCTCCCGGTTCCAATTCTTCTATTGTATCAATCAGCATGAAAGGATGTCTGTGTGGAATGATCTCCATGATTTCCTTTGCTGTATAAACTGACATCTGTGTCACCTTACCCTTCTGCGTATTTCTTTACCAGAATACTTGCATTATGTCCGCCAAAGCCCAGAGAGTTGCTTAATGCATACTCGAAATCTTCCTGATAGCTCTCCTTGCAGTAATTCAGATCCAGTTCTTCTTCTGATTCCTGTAAGCCTACTGTTCTGTGGATATATCCCTCCTGAAGCTCTTTGACACAGGTCACAAACTCAATAGCTCCTGCTGCTCCAAGCAAATGTCCAACCATAGACTTTGTTGAATTAATCTTAATATCCTTAGCATGCTCACCAAATGCCAGCTTGATGGCCCTTGTCTCAAAGAGATCATTATGATGGGTACTGGTTCCATGGGCATTGATATACGTGATATCCTCCGGGCTTATACCGGCATCTGCGACTGCATTGGTCATGGCTCTGGCTGCACCGGCGCCATCTTCTGCCGGCGAAGTGATATGAAAGGCATCAGAAGAGCATCCATAACCTACTACTTCTGCATAGATTCTGGCGCCTCTTTGCTTTGCATGCTCCAACTCCTCCAGAACTACAATGGCAGAGCCTTCACCCATAACGAATCCACTTCTGTCCTTGTCAAAAGGAATGGAACATCTGGCAGGATCTTCACTGGAAGAAAGTGCTGTTAGCGCAGAAAATCCTGCAATTCCAATCGGAGTAACCGAGCTTTCTGTACCTCCGGCTATCATGACATCAGCATCTCCATATTGAATAGTACGATAAGCTTCACCGATGGAGTTGGTTCCTGTTGCACAGGCTGTCACTACATTAATGCTCTTACCTTTCAGATTGTATGCGATACTTACATTACCTGCTGCCATATTGGATATCATCAATGGCACCAGCATAGGTGCTACTCTGGAAGGACCTTTCTCCAATAACCTGCTATGCTCTCTCTCCATAGCCTGTAAACTTCCAATGCCGCTTCCCACAGCGCAGCCTACTCTATAAGGATCTTCCTTCTCTATATCAAGTCCTGCATCCTGTATTGCTTCTCCTGCAGCTGCAACTGCAAACTGACAGAACTGCTCCATTCTGCGGGCTGCTTTCTTATCCATATACGCTGCTGCATCAAAATCCTTCACCTGTGCAGCAAGCTTACATTTATAATCTGCCGTATCAAAATATGTGATCCTGTCAAAACCGATCTTACCTGCCTTCACGCTCTCCCAGAAAGCATCTATGCTATTACCAATCGGTGTGATAGCGCCCATTCCTGTTACTACTACTCTCTTCATATTCCTTACCATGCCTTTCTTTTTCAGCCATATCTATTGCATCGCCATACCGCCATTTACTCCAATGACCTGTCCGGTAATATAGTCCGAACCGCTGCCTGCCAGAAACAGTACAAGATCTGCAACATTCTGTGCAGTTCCCGCTTTTCCCATAGGAATCATCTGCAGCAGGCTCTTTGCTGCATCCTCTGGCAAAGCCTGTGTCATCTCTGTCTCAATATATCCCGGTGCTACTGCATTGACGCAGATACCTCTGCTTGCAAATTCTCTTGCAACACTTTTGGTCAAGCCTATGACACCGGCTTTACTGGCTGAATAATTTGCCTGTCCGGCATTTCCTGTAATTCCTACTACCGAAGCGATATTGATGATCTTACCGCTTCTTTGTTTTAGGAAATTACGTGAAAGGCTGCGAATCATATAAAAAGCACCTTTCAAATTGGTATTCAGTACATCTTCAAATTCCTGATCTGTCATTCTCATAATGAGATTGTCCCTGGTGATACCGGCATTGTTCACCAGAATGTCTACCTTGCCATGTTTTGCAATGATGTCTTTTACCATGGCATTGCCGGCATCTGCATCTGCTACATTGCATTGTATTGCTTCTGCACTGCCGCCAGCCTGGGTAATCTCTGCTACAACCTGTTCTGCATTCTGTTTTGAACCGTTATAATTTACAATAACATGGGCATGGTTCTGTGCCAGTGTCAGAGCAATCTGTCTGCCGATTCCTCTGCCTGCTCCTGTAACCAGCGCAATTTTACCTGTCAGCATCCTAATTCCTCCAATACCTTATCCATGTCCGCCAGTTTATCTACATTCATGACCTTAACATCCTTATTGATCTTACGCATAAAGCCTGTCAAAGTCTTACCGGGTCCAATCTCTATGAATGTATCTGTGCCATCAGCAATCATCTTTTCTACACTCTGCTGCCAGCGCACACTATGAGAGACCTGTTTCTCCAGCAGCTCTTTTATAGTATCTTCCTGTGTCACATAAGCTGCCTCTACATTACATACATAAGGAATCTGGGGCTTATGAATCTCTACCTTGCTTAACGCCTCACCCAGCTTCTTACCTGCATCAGTAAGCAGTGCAGAATGGAATGGTCCACTGACTTTAAGGGGAATACATCTTTTGGCTCCTGCTTCCTGCAAAGCTGTGGCTGCCATTTCTACTGCCTGGGCTTCTCCGGTGATCACAATCTGTCCGGGGCAATTATAATTGGCGATTGATACGATTCCATCTATGCCCTTTAAAGTACTCTCAATAACTCCTGCATCCAGTCCCAGTACTGCTGTCATGGCACCACCTTCAGGATACGCTTCCTGCATATAAATACCTCTTAATCTGATTAGCTGAAACAGACTGTCCAAATCCATTACATCAGCTGCTGCCAACGCACCATACTCACCAAGGCTTAATCCTGCACATACATCTGCATGGACTCCTTTGGATTCCAGAACCTTTAACAGTGCTACTTCTGTAGTCAACATTGCAATCTGTGTATATTCTGTTATGTTCAGCTTGTCATTCTCTGTAAAGCACAGTGCCTCAATATCCAGTCCTGTTGCTTCTTTTGCTTTACGATACACTTCCCTGGCTTCTTCGTAGGCATCATAGAAATCTTTACCCATTCCTACATACTGCGCACCCTGTCCGGGAAAGATAAATGCTATTTTACTCATATCTAGGCTTCTCCTATTTACTGCTGACCTGACATAAGCCTGTCAGCCTGCTCCATTATCTCACTGATAATTTCCTTGCAGGATTCTTCCTTCGTGATCAGTCCTGCTATCTGACCTGCCATAACGGTTCCATTTACCACATCTCCGTCAATGACTGCCTTTCTAAGAGAACCAAGGGTGAGCTTCTCCAGTTCCATGAAGTCTGCTCCCTCTTTCTCCAGTCTCAGGTATTCCTTTGTCATTTTATTGCGGATGGAACGGACCGGATGTCCTGTAGACATTCCTGTTACGGCAGAATCTATGTCTTTTGCCTTAATCAGCTGTTCCTTATAATTGGCATGCACAATGGATTCCTTCGCTGCTACGAAACGTGTTCCCATCTGAACTCCTTCCGCCCCCAGCATGAAAGCCGCTGCCATACCTCTTCCGTCTGCAATGCCGCCTGCTGCAACGACAGGAATCTGCACTGCATCCACTACCTGCGGCACCAGTGCAAAAGTGGTGATGGAACCAATATGTCCACCACTTTCCATGCCCTCTGCAACCACTGCGTCTGCTCCTGCACGTTCCATCAGTCTTGCCATAGCTACGCTTGCCACTACAGGAATCACCTTAACTCCCGCTTCTTTCCATGCCGCCATATACTTGGAAGGATTGCCGGCGCCTGTAGTAACTACCTTGACACCCTCCTCTATAACAATTTGTGCTACATCATCGGCATTTGGATTCAACAGCATGATATTTACACCAAACGGCTTATCTGTCAGTTCCTTACACTTACGTACTTCTTCCCGTACTACCTCTGCCGGTGCAGAAGCAGCTCCGATCAGTCCCAGACCTCCGGCATTGGATACTGCCGCTGCCAGATTATGTTCTGCGACCCATGCCATTCCACCCTGAATGATCGGTGTCTCTGTTCCCAGAATCTGTGTCAGTCTCGTTCTCATATCTGCCTCTTATGCTTCTACGCCTTTTGCTTTCATATACTCAATTACAGAACCTACTGTTGTGATCTTCTCCAGATCTTCTGATGGAATCTCTACGCCATATTCATCTTCAAAAGCCATTACAAGCTCAAACAGATCCAGAGAATCAGCCTGTAAGTCTTCCTTGAATCTGGATTCCTCTGTAATTTCCACACCATCTAAATTTAACTGCTCCTCAATAATTTCCTTTACTCTTTCAAACATCGTCATTTTCTTCCTTTCCTATCATATTCATATCATCACCAGTAGTTTTAAAAACTAAATACTTTGACTTTCAAATATTTTGATTCTCAAAGTATTTACTTGCTACAGAATACCCCCTAAATGATAAAATGTCAACCTTTTTTTCATTTAGACATAAAAAATTATTTCTCCCTTGTTCACAGTCACGACTGTCTACTAATAATAATCTGTAGCTTAGCACTATGTTTTAATGTTTAACTCCGAAAGTCAGTTATAATACACTGACTTTGGCAAAATGTATTTGTATTTTTTATGCAAATCATTGTGGTTTATGGTAATTGTCTTGTATTTTTTTGACATATTGCTATATAATAGTAGAAAAATCAACTAATAACTTTTCGCCGAAAAGTTATCACCCATGAATTTCTGTGTCAGATCCACGATCTGTAATAGACCTTTTTCACGATCCTTCCGGATGGACTTCAATGCCAGATCAATTGCTGCTGAAAAGGCATCCAGGCTGGTAATCAACGCTGCCACGCACACCTTTTTGTAGTTGATCTCCGAGCGATGCTCAAAGACGACCTCATGCTTTCCCGCTTTGTATAACATGTATGCACCCAGGGCAAAGAAAATAACCACAGAGATGACATCCCACAGGTGCTCCACCTGGGTGGACACCATTTCGAAAAACGGAAGATGCGTGATCAGTGTACCCACCAGTACCGCAAGTATCTGCCATCCGGCAAAGATCAGACACATACTCGCCAGCTTGCGTTTTTCAATCCGCACCAGCATGGCACTGTACAGCACGACCACAGCATAAACATCCAAAGAAAGTCCGATTGCAACTAAAATAATTTCCCAGATTGTCATACTCGAACCCTTCCATATTTTTATGATATAAGAATATCGCTGATAAGCTGTATTTGTCCAAATACAGCTTTTTATCGATGTAGTATTTAAAACTACATTTTAAGACATTTGTATATTTAGCAAGGAAAAAGATAAGAAATAAGTCCTATTTTATCGTGTTAAAAACAAATAAAAAAGCACAGAGTCCTTTTCATTTTGAAATCACTCTGTGCTTTTCTCTTATGCCTAAAAGGGCATTTTCTTTTAAATTCTTTACGGGTTTACCACATGAATAGGCGTTCCCTTCCTAAAGGCTTCGATATTCTGGTAAACTCCTTCCACACAGCGGGTTCGTGCCTCCACACTTGCCCATGCCAGATGGGGAGTGATGATCAGACGGTCACTGTCCATGAACTGTCCCAGCGGATTGTCTTTGGCAATCGGTTCTTTCTCCAGCACATCAAGACCTGCTGCCTGAATCGTTCCCTGCTGCAGCGCCTCATACAAATCCCTGTTATTTACCACCGGTCCCCTTGCCACATTGATCAGAATAGCGCTTTTTTTCATTTTCTGCAGTGCCGTCTTGTCGATGAGATCACGAGTGCGGTCTGTCAGAGGACAATGCAGGGATAAATAATCACTCTCTGCCAGCAGTGTGTCAAAGTCCACTCTGGGGTAATCGGTACAAGTACTGTTGCCGGATGCAGAATAGAAAATCACTTTACATCCGAAAGCAGTGGCAATCTGTGCAACCTTTCTTCCAATATTGCCCATGCCCACAATTCCCCAGGTCTTTCCGGCCAGTTCTGTAAAGGCAACATCAAAGTTGGAAAAGCGGCTCTGCGCTGCATACTGACCGGATTTCACATAATGGTCATAGTGGTACAGCTTTTCGCCCAGGGCAAGTGCCAGGGTAAAGGTATGCTGTGCCACCATATCAGTGGAGTAATCTACCACGTTGCAGACCTTGATGCCACGGCTCTTGCAGTAAGCAATGTCCACATTGTCGTAGCCGGTGGCAAAGTTGCAGATCAGCTTCACATTGGGGGCATCCTTCAAGGATTCCTCGTTAAAAGGCGCCTTGTTTCCCACGATGACATCTGCATCCTTTACCCGCTCTGCAACTTCCTGTGGGGTAACGGTATTGGGATAATAGGTAACCTCTCCCAGTTTCTCATAACAGTCCACCGGGGTGTCAGTACCTACACTGTTTCTCTCCAGTACAACAATTTTCATAAGGGGTTATTCTCCTTACAGTCTCTTCAACAGTTCTTCACGCTGGGTTTCATAACCGGGCTTTCCAAGCAGTGCAAACATGTTCTTCTTGTAGCTCTCTACGCCGGGCTGGTTGAAAGGGTTTACTCCTAACAGATAACCGCTGACACCACATGCAAACTCAAAGAAATAGAATAACTGGCCTAAGTAAAACTCGTTTACCTCAGGAACTTTCACCAGAAGGTTGGGAACCTGTCCATCGGTGTGTGCCAGAATAGTTCCGTTCATCGCACTCTTGTTGATGAAATCAACGGTCTTGCCTGCCAGATAGTTTAAACCATCCAGATCAACAGGCTCCTCATTCATCACGATTTCCTCACGGGATTTTTCAATCTCAATAACGGTCTCAAACATAATACGTGAGCCGTCCTGAATGAACTGTCCCATGGAATGTAAATCAGTGGTCAGATCCACGCTTGCGGGGAAGATACCTCTCTGATCTTTACCCTCAGACTCACCGAAGAGCTGTTTCCACCACTCGGATACATAGTGAACCGCTGGCTCGTAGTTTGCCAGAATCTCCACGCTCTTTCCTTTGCGCAGGAAAATGTTACGCAGTGCAGCGTATTTCATGGCATCGTTCTCTTCAAAAGGAAGTTCCAGTGCAGCCTTGCGTCCGCTGGCAGCACCTTCCATCAGTTTATCAATATCAGCACCGGATGCTGCGATAGGCAGTAAACCTACAGCGGTAAGTACGGAGAAACGGCCTCCTACATCATCGGGTACTACAAAAGTCTGGTAGCCTTCCTCGTCAGACAGTTTCTTTAAGGCTCCCTTGGACTTGTCGGTGGTTGCATAAATTCTCTTTGCAGCCTCTTCCTTGCCATATTTTGCTTCCATTTTCTCTTTGAAAATACGGAAAGCGATTGCCGGCTCAGTGGTGGTACCGGACTTGGAAATGATGTTGATGGAGAAATCCCTGTCTCCCACTACATCCATGAGATGTTTTAAATAGGTAGAGCTGATGGAATTACCCAGAAAATAGATTTCCGGTCCTTTACGGATACTCTTATCCACAACATTGTAAAAGCTATGGCCTAAGAATTCGATTGCAGCTCTTGCTCCCAGATAAGAACCGCCAATACCGATGACTAACAAAACCTCGGAATCATTGCGAATCTTTTCTGCCGCTTTCTTAATGCGTGCAAACTCTTCCTTATCATAATCTACAGGTAAATCAATCCATCCAAGGAAATCGTTTCCATCTCCGGTTTTCTCAACTAACACTTTTTTGGCATCCTGAGCCAGCTTTTTCATGCTTACTACCTCATGCCCGCTGACAAACGGTGCTACTTTTGAATAATCAAATGTAACTTTATTGCTCATATACGCACTCCTCCTAGTGTTTCATTTTCCGCTTAAGTGTAGCAAATTACCTTGCTTTTTTCAAGTAACAGCTTGCGGAAATCTTCCCTAGATCAGCAGTTCATCCAGAAGTTCCACCAGTTCCAATGTACAGTCCTGTTCCTTCTCCGGTGTTTGGATATCGTTTTTTTCCATGGTCTCAGTCTTTTCCTGTTCCTGACATTTCTGTTCAAAATAAGCATACAGCTTTTCTTTGATTTTTTCCATTCTCCCCTTTGCATCCACTGCTCCCGATATGGCGAAATAGGCATAGAGACCGATCATGCAGAACACATAATAGGGAAGCAGGGAGCCTATGGTCTCCCCCCTGGCAATTCCTATGCATACTCCCACCCCGGACAAAACCACAGACAACATCATGGCTTGTCCTGACAGCGCCTTCCATGTGGCCGGCATGCATCCCCAGATACGGTAATTTTCCATCATGTTATCCACATGATTCCTGGGGCTTGTCCCCTCCGGACAAATCCTGCACTTGTTCAGAAAAGAATTTTTTGTGGCAGATATTTGATCCATTTCCTCCAGCAGTCGCTGCATGCGCACGCCCAGGATAATTTGTGTACTGACACCGCAGACGATCAATATCCAGATCATTCCGGAAAGCAGCTTATGATTCAATAGAAATAACAGCATATTTTCTCACCTCACTAATAAGATTATATTGCTATTATGCAGAAAAAATGCTAAAACATTAAGTAAACAGAAAAAGAATTTACACAAGAAAGAGAGGACTTCTTATGAGATATATTCCCCGTGGTGTATGCTCCAGAGCAATCGATATTGAGGTAAAGGACGGCATCATCGAGTCCGTAAAGTTCACCGGCGGCTGCAACGGTAATACACAGGGAGTTGCTGCCCTTGTTGCAGGTATGAAGGTGGACGATGCCATCTCCCGTCTCAAGGGAATCAACTGCAACGGAAGAGGAACCTCCTGTCCGGATCAGCTTGCCCGCGCTTTAGAGTCCATGAAAGAAAATTAAACAACAGAAAGGCATGGATATTTAAATTGGGAAAAAAAATTATTCTGACCGGTGGAGGAACTGCCGGTCACGTAACACCAAATATCGCTCTGCTCCCCCATCTGCAGGAGCTGGGCTATGAAATCCATTACATCGGTTCCTACGACGGAATCGAAAAACGTCTGATCGAAGACTTTAAAATTCCTTATCACGGAATCTCTACCGGCAAATTCCGCAGATATTTCGATGTAAAGAATTTCTCCGATCCTTTCCGCGTTATCAAGGGTTATTCCGAAGCGCGGAAGATTATGAAAGAAATCAAACCGGATGTTGTTTTTTCCAAGGGAGGATTTGTCAGCGTACCTGTTGTGCGTGCCGCCGCTTCCCTGGATATTCCCTGTATCATCCACGAGTCGGATATGACCCCGGGGCTTGCCAACAAGCTCTGTATTCCGGTTGCCACCAAAGTGTGCTGTAACTTTCCGGAGACTTTAAAATTGCTCCCGGAAAATAAAGCAGTCCTCACCGGCTCTCCGATCCGAGAGGAACTGACAAAAGGCAACAAAATCGCAGCCTATGATCTGTGTGGTTTCCGTTCTGACAAGCCGGTCATCATGGTCATCGGCGGAAGTCTTGGCGCTGCCACTGTAAATAAAGTAGTCCGGGAGGCTCTGCCGGATTTATTAAAGGATTTTCAGGTTGTGCATATCTGTGGCAAGGAAAAGATCGACAATCTGTTTCTGACCACCAAGGGCTATCGCCAGTTTGAATATGTGAAGGCAGAATTAAAAGACCTGTTTGCCATGTCAGATGTGGTGATTTCCAGAGCCGGTGCCAACTCTATCTGTGAACTTCTGGCACTGAAAAAGCCCAATATCCTGATTCCGCTCCCTGCCTCCAGCAGCCGGGGAGACCAGATTCTGAATGCTGCTTCCTTTGAAGCCCAAGGCTACAGCATGGTAATCCGGGAAGACGACCTGACTGCCGCCAAACTGGTGGATGGTGTCCATGAATTGTATTTTACCCGTCAGACTTATATGGATGCCATGTCCAAAAGCCATCAGGATCGTGCGATCCCCACGATTATCAATCTTATTGAGGCTACTGCAGCAAAGCCTACGGCAAAGCCTACGGCAAAGCCTACGGCAAAGCCTACGGCTTAGAAAAACATCTGGCAGCTTTTCCAAATGAATAAGGACAAATGGACCTCACATAAGTTATATGGAAAACTTTGTGAGGTCTTTCTATGCGCCTTTCTCCCCGTAAAAAGCTATTATCTGCCATACCAGTCCTGATATTGGTGCTGGCTGTCTTTCTCCTCTTCCACTTTCAACGAGATGAACACCTCTTTGCCTCTCTCTGCCAGAATCTATTCACTACAGAGATGCAGGGAGATACGCTCACCATGCATTACCACCTCCGGCATCCGGAGGACTTTCAAATCTATTCCTACGAGCCAACGCTTCCTGTTTACCAACCCGGCAGCGAATTGTCTGCCCCTGTCACCCTGGAAAACACACTGGCTATGCTAAAGCGTATTGTTCCGGAGCACCTTTCGGAACAGAACCGGTTTCTTTATCAGTTATTAAAGCAGTCTCTTACTCTGCAGCTGTCTCTCTCCCAATATTCTTACTATAGCGAACCTCTGTCTCCCTCCGGCGGGATGCAGACAGAGCTGCCCCTGTTGCTGACAGAATACCGTTTTGACACCATTCGGGATGTGGAAGATTACCTGGCACTTTTGGAGCAATACGACTCCTATCTGTCCGGTCTGCTCCTCTACGAGCAGGAAAAGGCAGCTGCCGGCAAATTCATGGCAGAATCCTCGGCTCAGAAGGTGATCGGGCAGTGCCATACTTTATTGAACGAACAGCAGTTGCAGGACGGCACTCATTTTTTACAAATTACTTTCCGGGAACGAACCGAAGAATTATATCAGAACCAGGTGCTGTCTCACGAACAAAAGAACCGTTACGATGAGGAAAATGACCGCCTGCTTCAAACGAAAGTCCGACCGGCTTATGAAACTCTTGCGGATGGACTGGAAATTTTGAAAGGGCAGTCCCGGCAGTTGGCCGGATTATCCAGCTATCCCCAGGGAGCCGATTACTATGCATTATATTTTCGCAGTCAGACCGGCTCTCCCCGTACTCCTGCTGAGTGGAAGGAAGTGCTTGCCGATGAAATCGGACAGTCCTATCAGGAATTGAGTGAACTTTTTGCCGCTCATCCGGAGATTCGCAGCAAGCTGAATTCCGGTTCTCTTTCCTTCCCTCTTACGGATGCAGAAGCCATTCTGAACCAGCTGGAGTTCCGGATGCAGGAGGACTTTCCGGCACTTCCGGTTCCCGTGGAATGCAAGGTAAAAACAGTGTCCGACTGCCTGTCCCCTTATGTAGCCCCTGCCTATTATCTGACTCCTGCCATTGATGCCACTACAGAAAATGTCATTTACCTAAATCCCCGTTCCGCCCCGGAACCGGTGGAATTATACACCGTGCTGGCCCACGAAGGATTTCCCGGTCATCTGTACCAAAGTGTCTACTCCACAGAATATCTCTCCTCCCAAAAGGTTCTCCCACTCCGTCACCTTCTGGGATGCGGCGGTTATGCCGAAGGCTGGGCTCTTTATGTGGAATTTCTCTCCTACGATTATGGCACACAGCTTCTCCGGGAACAGGGAAGGGAACTTGACAGCTACTGTTGTGAGGCTCTAAAGCTCAATCGTCGTCTCCAGCTTGCCCTGCTTTCCCTGTTGGATATCAGTATCCACAACGATGGTGCGGATGAACACCAGATATCCACCATTTTGAAAAATTTCGGGTTGACAAATGGACAGAAAGTCTACGCTTATCTGGTGGAAGAACCCGCCAACTATTGTAAATATTTTATTGGTTATCTGGAAATTTTATCCCTGAAGCGGGAAGCGGAGTCTCTCTGGGGAGAGGAATATTCTGACCGGCAATTTCATCAGTTTTTATTGGAATGTGGCTCCGGTGATTTTGAAACGATCCATCAGAAGCTGATTGAGTCAGGCATCGGTCAGTCAGTGTCCTAGATCAGTCCGAAGCTGCGCAGCAGATAGAGCCAGAAGGTCATGCTGACTGCACTCAGGAAGGTGGTTGTCACCACCACACTGGAGGTCAGTGTACCTTCATGGTGCATATTCTGCGCCATAATATAGCAGCTGACAGTCGTGGGGGCCCCCAGCATGACCAGAAGTGCTACCAGTTTGGCATCCCGGAAGCCCATCTGGACTGCCAACGGCAAAAAGCATGCCGGTTGAATCACCAGTTTAATCTGGCTGCAGATAATCGTAGGTTTGATCAATGCCAACGCTTTGCGTCCTTCAAAGCCTGCTCCCAGGCCAATCAGCGCCAGTGGGGTAGCAAGAGATGCCACGCTGGAAATTGTCTTCTGGATGATCATGGGAAGGGAAAAGGGCATCAGTGACATCCATACACCGAAAATAATTCCCAGGATAATCGGATTTGTGGCAATCCCCTTTAGAGATTTCATTAATTGCTGTTTAGAAAAGCCACTTTGTCCAGGAGCGGTAAAAGATAATATAATAACAGCTGCTATATTATATAAAGGCACCGTTGCCAGAATCATAAGTGGTGCCATTCCGGAGGTTCCATAGATATTCTGAATAAATGCTACTCCCAGCACCGCTGCACTTCCCCGATAAGATGCCTGAACAAATTCTCCCGTCAGTTCTCCGCTCTTCAAAAATTTCCCCGCCATGAACCAAATCAATAAAATACAGAACAGGGTTACAAAAAAACAATATAACACATAGGAAGTATCCCACACGGCAGAAAAGTCCGAAGAGGATAAATCATAAAATAATAACACCGGTAATGTAACCTTATAGTTAAAGGAATTCAGGGTTTTTATAAAAGGTCCATCCACAATTTTTACCTGACGCAGGAAGTAGCCTACCACCATCATGAGAAAAATCGGTACCGTTGCGTTTAAGCTGAAAATCAGATTGTCCATGAAAACTCCTTATCGCTTGCTGTTTCACTTTTCTTTCATTATAATCATTCCTATACTATGCTTCTCAGACAAGGTTGTCAAATGGGATTGCTTTTATTTGAAATAGAAAGGTTTGTTGAAAACATCAATATGAAGACAGAATATATGATGACCGCAGCTGCCATAGCTGTGGTGGTAATTTTCATTCTTGTAATATTTCGCCTGCTCAAGCGTAAGCCCCATCCCCTTCCCTTTGATGAGATGGAAGGACATGACTTTGAATATTTCTGTGCGGAGCTTTTGCAGAAGCATGGTTTTCTCGATGTGCAGGTGACGAAGGGAAGCGGAGATTACGGCATTGATATTCTGGCGGAAAAGGACGGCATCACCTACGCCATCCAGTGCAAACGCTATCAGGAGCCGGTGGGCGTAAAAGCCATCCAGGAAGCCTATGCCGGAAAAGATTACTATGACCGTATGGTGGGTGCCGTCCTCACTAACCAATATTTCACATCCCCTGCTGTGGAGGCCGCCAAAAAGCTGAAGATCCTGTTGTGGGACCGCGGCTATCTGGAAGAAATGATGGAAGAAGAAAATGTTTAAATATTATGTCGTGATTTAATTTTCTCATTTAAACTACATAAGACCGGTAAGAAAAGCACTGGCAATCACACCTGCCAGGCTGGAAAGTAAAGCTCCCGCCAATGTCCATCTTGTCTTTGTAACCCGTGCCACCAGAAAATAGACGGACATGGTATAAAAAATGGTCTCGGTACAGCTCACCAGGATTGACACAAACATACCGATATAGGAATCTGTTCCAAACTGTTTAAACAGGGATAATACCATGCCTGTGGCAGCGGATGAGGAAAACATTTTGATAAATAACAGTGGTAATGTTACGGCAGGAATATGGAAAAAGTCTGCTAAGGGTGCCAGAAATTGTGCCAGAAAATCAAGAAAGCCAGAAGCGCGAAGTACTCCCACCGCAATCATCAATCCCACCAGCGTGGGCATGATCTGAATCACTGTCTGAAATCCATCTTTTGCTCCTTTTACAAATTCTTCGTAAATTCTTATCCGGCGCAATAATCCATACCCTACTACGAAAAATAACAATACCGGGATAATCAGATTCGATACATTGGATAGAATATGTCCCATTTCAGCCCTCCTACTGCCTTTTTCCAATGGTCATACATTTGCAGAAAATGATGGCAGCCAGAGTGCTGACCAGGGTGGCAAGGATCGCCGGTGCAATAACTGCAGTGGGATCCGGGCTTCCATACTGGCTTCGGTAAGCAATCATCGTCACCGGAATCAGTTGCAGAGAAGATATGTTCAACACCAGGAAGGTACACATTTCATCACTGGCAGATGCCGTCGATTTCACAGATGCCTCTCCACTTTGATGTCTCTCCTGCTCCAGATCAGCCAGTGCCTCCATCGCTTTCAGTCCGGCAGGCGTTGCAGCCCACCCCAATCCCAGAATATTGGCAATGACATTGGTGGAAATATATTCCAAAGCAGGATGCTTCGCCGGGATTTGGGGAAACATAAAGTGAATGGCAGGGCGAATGGCCTCTGTCATTTTTTCAATAAGCCCCGCCTCTTTTGCAATCTGCATCAGTCCCACCCACAAGGACATGACACCGATCATGGTAATACAGATGGATACTGCCTCCCCTGCACTGTCTAAAACAGCCTGGGTCACAGCTTCCAGATTTCCGGTTGCTGCTCCATACAGTACTCCAATGGCAATCATGATTCCCCACATATAATCCAGCATAGCTTAGCACTCCATACCGTTCTCTCTTAATACTATATGAAGACTTCAGAGGTTTATTCTTGCATATTGTCTGCATTTTACAAGTGTATTCTGGTAAATTCTTGCAGATTTCGGGTGATTTTTGTTTGGGTATGCAAGTTCTATAGCTTGTATCTTTGTTTATTATATTTATATTTAATTTTATACTCTGCAGTTTTTCCCTTCTATATTGATTGCCTGGTAGATTTCCCTTTTTCCTACCCCACGGTCTTTTGCCACCTGTTTCATGGCACTTTTCTGATCCATTCCCATTTTTTCATAATATGCCATGTGTTCTTCGATGGAAAGTTCCTGCCAGTCTGCCTGAGATTCTTTCTTACGTTCTTCCAGGCTTTTCCCCTCCACAACCAACACATATTCCCCTCTGGGATCTTCCTTTTCAAAGAGACGCAGAGCCTGTTCCAACGTGGTTGGCAGGATGGTTTCAAATTTTTTCGTCAGTTCTCTGCAGAGGGTCAGTTTCCGCTCGCCAAGCGTCCGATACAAGTCTTCCAGCGTTTTCAACAGGTGATGGGGTGCTTCGTATAGGATCATGGTGCGGGATTCATCCATCAGATCCTCCAATACTGCCTTTCGCTCTCTTTTATCCGCTGGTAAAAAGCCTTCAAAGCAAAAGCGTCTGGTGGAAAGCCCTGACATGGTAAGAGCCGTAATGCAGGCACAGGCTCCCGGCAGTGAAGTCACCGTGATTCCCGCTTCCTGGCAAAATTGAACCAGCACTTCCCCAGGATCGGAGATTGCCGGTGTTCCTGCATCCGTAATCAGCGCAATATGTTTGCCACTCTGAAGCTGTGTTACCAGTTGTTTTGCCTTTTCCACTTTATTAAACTCATGATAGCTTGTCATGGGCGTATGAATATCAAAATGATTCAGAAGCCGGATACTATTCCGTGTGTCCTCTGCCGCAATCACATCCACCATCTGTAGGGTTTCCACAACGCGGGGCGTCATATCCTGTAAATTTCCGATGGGTGTGGCGCATAAATATAGAGTTCCTGCCATCTTTTTCCTGCTCCTTTCTTCTGATTCCGCCGGGTATCCCTCCGGCAAAGAACTACCGCTTTCTTAATAACCGTATTGTTTCACTATCGTCTCTGTATACACGCCGGGGCTTTCATAAATAATCAGAGGCGGCTCAATCTTCATGCGTGACCTGCCTCCCCGGTTTGCCTCAATCAGCACCATGTTGGGTTCCCTGTCAATATAAGGATGTACAAGCTGCATTCGTTTCGGCTCCAGTTTATACTTTGTCAACAATGTCATGATTTCAGCCAGCCGAAAGGGTCTATGTACCATAAAAAAATTACCACCGGGACGAAGCAGTTTCGCTGTTACTCTCACCACATCTTCCAGTGTGCAACAGATTTCATGCCTGGCAATAGCCTTGGGTTCCTCCGGATTGGCGATTCCATGATGTCCGATCATATAAGGGGGATTACAGGTGACCACATCAAAAGAGGCAGCTTTGAAAATTTTGTCTGCCTCTTTCATATCTCCCTGTACAATGTCAATTCGTTCCTCCAGACCGTTCAGCAGTACGCTCCGTCTGGCCATATCTGCACTTTCTTCCTGAATTTCCAGTGCTTTAAAACGCTCGGCTTTCGTCTTTGCCGCCATCAGAATAGGAATGATTCCCGTTCCTGTCCCCAGATCCAATACTTTGTCCTTCTCCTGGGCTCTGGAAAATCCGGTGAGAAGAACAGCATCCATTCCAAAACAGAACCTCCCCGGATTCTGGATAATCTGATAGCCATTACGCTGCAGGTCATCCAGCCTCTCGCCCTCTTTGAGATTAATTGTCATCGAGTTTAGACTTTCCTTCCTGTTTCTCCAGCTTCTCCAGTTTTTCCAGCTCTTTTTCTTCCTGATCATTTCCCCGCTGGTCATTCTTTTGATTCTTATGACGTTTACGATTGAAGCGAAGCTGATCCACACGATACTCTTTCAGTTCCTTCTCATCTCCGGCCTCCACCAGTACTTTCACCGTCTGGCGAAGCACATTTACACTGTGTACTTCGCCTTTCAGATTGTCATCCGTGGTCACATGATCACCCACACCGGGAAGTTTACGGTTCAATTCCTCATAGGTTTCTTCTTCATTCTTTAAGCAGCACATCAGACGACCACATACTCCGGAAATCTTGGTGGGATTCAGTGATAAATTCTGTTCCTTTGCCATTTTGATGGAAACCGGTGCAAACTCTGACAGATAAGAATGACAGCAAAGGGGCCTTCCACAAATACCGATTCCTCCCAGAATCTTCGTCTCGTCCCGGACTCCAATCTGGCGAAGTTCTATACGGGTACGGAACACGGATGCCAGATCCTTTACCAGTTCTCTGAAATCAATACGCCCATCCGCCGTAAAATAAAACAGAACCTTATTGTTGTCAAAGGTGTACTCTGCATCAATGAGTTTCATATCCAGTCCATGTTTCCTGATCTTTTCCTGGCAGATTCTAAAAGCTTCCTTTTCTTTTTCCCGGTTCTGCTTTTCCTGCTCATCATCTCTCTCGGTTGCCACACGAAGAACAGACTTTAAGGGCTGGGTAAGCTTATCCTCCGCTATTTCCTTCGCCGGAGATACCACGGTGCCGTACTCAATGCCACGGACGGTTTCCACGATCACATGATCTCCCCGCTTCACCGTATATTTACCGGGATCAAAAAAGTACACCTTGCCTGCCGTGCGAAAACGCACACCGATTATTTTTTTCATCATCTATCAACCTCACGAATTCTCTTTAATTGCTATCAGAAGCAGCTCCATTGTCAATTCAAAATTGACATTGGCTTTCAGACGGCTTTTTGCTTTATCCAGAGCCTTAAGGATATCTTCGATCCCCTCATAGGCACATCTGTCTGCACATTTTTTAATATACTGTATTTCTTCTTTAAATATCAAGTGATTGGCATCGTTGGTTGCCTTAAACAGCAGCACATCCCGATACCAGATCGCCAGAATATCCAGGTAATCTTCCACATCGAACTTGTATTCCTGAATTTTCTTTACGGCTGCCAGCATCTCGTTAATTTCCATGTCCTGCACATATTTCAACATGGAAACAGCCTCTTCCTTGATATGGTCAAATTCCTCACTGGAAGCCAGCTGCCTTGCCTTCCCCAGATTTCCTCTTGCAAAAGCGACACACACGTTGGCCTTGTAATCCGGTATCTGTAATTCTTCCATAAGGTATTTTTTCACCAGATCATCCCGGACCGGTTTCATATTCAACACCACACAACGGCTCAAAATAGTGGGTAATAAAGCATCCATGTTCGTGGTAAGGATCAGGATAACCGCATAGGCAGGAGGCTCCTCCAGGGTTTTAAGCAGGGCGTTCTGAGCCTGTGCCGTCATCTTCTCCCCCTCCTGGATAATGTAAATCTTCCGGGGACTGCTGTAGGGCTTAATGGCGATATCCGTGTTGATCTGCGTGCGGATATCATCCACGCCGATGGTGTTGGGTTTCTCATGGGTTACCCGGATAATGTCCGGCTGATTGCCGGAAAGTGCCTGTTTGCAGGAATGGCACTGCTGGCAGGGTTCCACCCCGTCAGGGTGCTCACATTGCAAAGCCATGGCAAACACGTTGGCAATAAATTCTTTACCGGAAAAGCGTTCTCCATTGATCACATAGGCATGAGAAATTTTTCCCTGTTCAATTGTATGTGTTAGATGATCCTTGATCTGTTCCTGACCGATAATATCTTTAAAAGTCGCCATTTTTCATTCCTCAATCATGTGAAAATATCCAAAAGCAATCCCTCGATCTCCCCGATCTTCTGCAGGATTGCCAGATTATCCTGTTCTTCCTTTACCAGCTCCTGCGCCAGTTCGTCCAGATTCTCATCAATGAGCCGGATGATGCCATAAACCCGGTGTCGTCCCCGCCGGTCCAGAAAATTTTCACGGCTGAAGGAATGGGATCGGTTAATGACCTCATTTAGGAATTCCTTCACCAATGACCGATATTTCTTCATATCCCGGATATCCCGATGTTTTCCCAACCGATCACCCTGGGTCTTGATTTCTCCCATGAGCATGGAAAGCTTTTCCTGCAATTCCTGCTCTTCAATATGGCTGATCAGTGTAAATTTGAAAGTGTCATCCGCAGGGCCTGCGGGTGTGGCTGTCTCAATGGGTGTGGCATTCGCCACCTGATTCACTTTAATCTCCACCTACTGTGTTCATCTCCTGTGCATTACACACGTTCTCCAGAACATATTCACGGATCTCCGCAAAACAACGTTCCAGGTCATCGTTATAAAATCTTCTGTTGATTCCCGCTGCAGCTATTTTATCCTCCGAAAAATCTTCCGCATCAGCCAGAAACCTTCGGCACATTTCCTGAAATTTGGGGTGTTCCTGGGTTTTCTCCCTGTTTAAAGCCCTTTGCAGGCGATCCCCGTCATCCAGTTCCACCAGCACGGGACAAAGGTTTTGTACCCCAAAATAGGCCTTCAGTTTTTCATAGGCCTCCAGAGTGCCAATCATGGCATAATTTCCCTGGGACAAATCAATCTGTCCATCGTCCACCATAAAGTACCGCCATAAACCATGACAGGTGTGATAAGCGCGTTCCTCAATCAGTTTTCCGTCATTTTTCAGTTTCTGATACCCTTCTTCGTCTGTAAAAAAGTATTCAACTCCCTGGGATTCTCCATTCCGGATGGGACGAGTGGTATAGGGCACCACCGTCTGCAATGTACAGGGAGGATTTTCCAATAACTGCTTGAAAAGAGTATCTTTGCCCGTGGAGCTTTTCCCCATCAGGTAAATGATTTTGCCCATTGCCTACGCCTCAATCACCTTGATCATATTGGTCTTGCCGGACACACCTAAAGGAATTCCTGCAGTGATAACCACTTTATCGCCCTTCTTGATATATCCCTTTTTCAATGCTGTTTCCACCGCGATTTCAAATAATTCATCGGTATTTTCCGCCTCCGCAATCTCAAGGGGAGTCACACCCCAGTATAGGTTCATCTGACGGCATACCCGCGCTTTTACCGCACATCCGATAATCTCGCAATCCGGCTTATACCGGGAAACCTGTCTGGCTGTGGATCCGGAAAGAGTAACCGGCATAATGGCTGCAGCACCGATTTCCATGGCAATAGAGCAGACCGCCCTGGAGAGAGACTGGGTGATGTCATCACAATTGCTGCACTCGTCCTCATAACGGCGCATCCGGGATTTATAATCGATGTCCCGCTCGGTGCGCTCTGCCAGTTCTGCCATAGTTCGGACTGCCTCCACAGGATACTGTCCTGCCGCACTTTCCCCGGAGAGCATGATGCCTGTGGTACCATCGTAAATCGCATTTGCCACATCCGTTGCCTCTGCACGGGTAGGTCTGGGATTGTGGATCATGGACTCCAGCATCTGGGTTGCTGTAATAACGTGCTTGCCTACCATCACCGCTTTTTTGATCATTCGTTTCTGTAAAACGGGAACCTCAGAGAAAGGAATTTCTACCCCCATGTCTCCTCTGGCTACCATGATACCATCGGATACTTCAATGATCTCATCCAGATTACGGATACCTTCCATATTTTCAATCTTTGCAATGATCTGCATGTGGCTGCCATGTTCTTCCAGAATTTTGCGGAGTTCCAGAATATCTTCCTTGCATCTTACAAAGGAGGCTGCCAGAAAATCAAAGCCCAGCTTACAGCCGAAAATCACATCATCCAGATCCACCTTACTCACATAAGGCATGGTAAGATGAACCCCAGGAACATTTACCCCCTTATGGTTGGAGATAGGACCACCGTTAACTACCTTACAGTAAATCTCAGTGCCTTCGATTTTTTCCACACAAAGTTCAATCAGACCATCGTCAATGAGTACCGTATCGCCGGGTTTTAAATCCTTCACCAGATTCTTATAAGTGATGGAAACCCGTTTCTCACTGCCCATGACTTCCTCAGTGGTGAGAATGAATTCGTTCCCCTCTTTCAAAGTAACGGAACCACCTTCAATGTCAATAAGACGGATCTCCGGTCCTTTCGTATCCAGCATGGTGGCAACCGTGGTACCCAATTCTTTTCTTGCCTGTTTCACCAGCTCCAGTTTCCGCTGCTGTTCCTCATGGGTGCCGTGGGAAAAATTAAATCTTGCCACATTCATTCCCACTTTCATCATTTCCTTCAATGTCCCAACATTTTCACATGCAGGTCCAATGGTGCAGATAATTTTAGTCTTACGCATGTCAAATCCCTCCTGAATTTATTCTTACGCCTGTAATACCGCAATGTTCTGTCGTTTGTCCCCACTATTAATCCCAATCACCGATAATCCCTGTTTCAAGCTTGTCCGGATCAGTGCCACAATCTCTGCCTCAATCTGTTCCCCCGGCACCAAAAGTGGGATTCCCGGCGGATATAAGGATACAAATTCCGCTGCAACGTGTCCCACCGCCTCCTGTAGCGCCACATATCTGTTTGGGGCATCATAAGCCTGATGGATGGGAAGCAGAGCCTGTGGATGAACTGTCTGCCATTGTGTAACGTTCTTTGCCCTATACAGACTTTCTCCGTCTGTCCTCTTACCGGCATGCGCCAGCCTGTGGTCCATTTCCAACAGAGCTTTTGCCAGTCTACGGTATCCAATCGGCGCATCCATCATGGAAAACATGGCCAACACATAGTCCCCAGCTGCCATCTCCATTTGAAGATGATATTCCTTCAATAGAATATCATAAAACTGCTTTCCTGTCATCTTACATCCGTCCACAGAAATAATGAATTTTAACGGGTCCGAAGGATAGAAAATACGAATATGCTTCAAATCGGAGGTTTCCTGTCGAAAACAATCGACATCTGCCAGTCTTTCCGCCAGTCGCTGGCATCCCTCCTGTTCCACCACATCCATGCACAGATCAATACTGCTCATCATAATATAAGAAGGGGAACTGGTCTGATAAATGGATAAAAACCGCTCCAGACGATGTACATTCACGCGATTACTGCACAGGTGTAACAGTGCAGTCTGGGTCATGGCGGGCAGTGTCTTATGTACGCTCTGAATCACAAGATCCGCTCCCTGGTGTACAGCGCTGTCCGGGTAACCCTCCGAAAAACCAAGATGAGCACCATGAGCCTCGTCTACAATGAGAATTGTTCCGGCCTCATGGCAGATTCTGGAGATTTCCGATATATCTGACACGATCCCTTCGTAGGTGGGAGAGGTGAGCAATACTGCCGCCACCTGTTCCCCAGCATCTGCACAGGTTTTCAATGATTTCCGGACAGATTCCGGTGTGATTTTTCCTGCAAAGCCGGCATTTTCTGACGCCCATCCTGTTCCTCCGGACTGCTCACAGCTGGCACCTCCATCTGCCTCCGGATAAAGATAATGCACTTTTGCATGGTTTACATAAATTCCATGATAGGCTGCCTTATGACAATTTCTTGCCATCAGGAAGACTTTATCCTTTCCTGACACTGTTGCAATCGCTGCCAGCAGTCCACAGGTGCTTCCATTGACCAGAAAGTAAGTCTTTTTTGTTTGCCACAATGCTGCTGCACGCTCCTGGATTTCCTTTAGAATTCCTTCCGCATGGTGGAGGTTGTCAAAACCGTCAATCTCTGTAATGTCAATGTCATAAAGATCCTCCAGTGGTCTTCCCTGCATATGGCGCTTGTGCCCGGGCATATGATAAGGATAATAATCTTCTTTGCTATATTGAAGTAATTTGTCATATAATCGGCTCAATGATGTTTTCCTCGCAATGTCTCCCTTAAAGAACAGACCTTATCGGCGGCGGAGACAATCCACGCCTCGCGGCACATGGGCGGAACGACGGTCAACGGCCACATGTGTTTTTTAATAATATCCTTTTCCCTGGGAGATAAATGGTACTCTTTGTTTGCATTTTGCAGCGCAACACCGGGATGATAAAATCCATGCCAGGGTTTAAAATCAGGTCGGTTTTTATCATGCCAGTCATATAGAAAATAGTCGTGAAGCAGCGCCCCCCGCACCAGATCTTTTTTGTTGCTGTGGATGCCCAGTTTCTCCAGTTTCTGGCTGATATCGAGGCTGGTTCGCGCCACATCCAGACTGTGTCGCCGCACGGACACATCTCCATGCTGGGTAAAGTACCGGGATTTATTAAAATTAGGGGACAGCAGTACTTCCCGTCCTAAGTCATTAACGGAACGCTGCAATCCCCTGTTCTTTTTCCAAAAATGCTCTTTTAAATATCTCATAATCTGCCTCTGTCTGCTTCTTACAATTCCTGCTCATAGCACAAACTTTCTTCCCTTTCCCTACTTTCTTTTCATCTGCCGCATCTCATTCTTTTGCTCCGGTGTAAGGCGGTAAGATTCAATGGATTTCTGTAAAGTTTTGTTATAGGTGAAGTGATCCAACGAACATGTCTCGTTTAGCATATAAGCCTTCGTTTCATCATAAAACTTGATCATGCAGATGGATAAGGCCCAGGCTACTGCCATCTGCACATAGTACATTTCACATTTAATCTGATCCAGAATCTTCAAATCTTCCTCAATATGCTGCGCGTCGATATAAAAGTCTAACAGCATCACAACCGCAAACCGGATTTCAAATTCCTTCTCTGAATGAAAATAAGGCTGTATAAACTCCCACATTTCTTTCGGACATTTCTTTGTAATTTTTAACCCTGCGCAGAAAGTATCGCATACTCCCCAGCTGTTGATCTTAGGTACAAAGTCACGAACATAATTCTTCACTACTGTGAAATCCTTTTCTTTGCATAAGCCGATCAGCATTCCCCGCAAGGTCAACTCTTCATAGTAGGTATCCCCCATCTCTGCCAGCAGCTGTTCCACAGGATATTTCTTTAAAAGTTCCCTGGCATATGCCCGCAATACAGGTATCCGCACTCCAACAATATGGTCTACGTTGGGACATAGGCTGGAATGAAATTCTTTATATTTTAAATCCTGCATTTCCAGGAGTTTTTCTCTGATTTCGCTTTGCATTGATGTTCCTCCATCTTCCATTTGTCATTCCTATCATACCAGATATTAAGCAACAAAAAAATAGAAGTACCACTTTTTCAGTACTTCTATTTTCTCTTAGAGGAATTTCACCATGGTATATTCGTCCCGATAGTTTCCATCATCATATTTCAGTGCATGGGAATGCTTTCCTGTTTCCTGAAAACCCAAATGCTCATAAAGTGCTTTGGCACGCTCGTTTCCCCTCCCTCGTTTTGTCTCCCATTCTATTTTAAATTCGTGGTTTCGTCAAATGTTATTGGAAAATTGTGTTTTACATTATAGTTTTCCTTAGTTTCTGTGGATATCTTTGAAATATTTCTTGGACAAATTTTAGACATGTTGAAAACGACATTATTTTCCTGCCAAAAATGTCACATTCAGATGACAGCTTGGGGACATTATGTTTAAAATACCTTCTTTAACCACCTACTCCACACCACACACAAAAACAGCGGAAACCTAGCAAAATCAAGGCTTTCCGCTGTTTTAAAGTAGTGAG
>ERZ857629.1131-NODE-1131-length-31421-cov-5.381878_pt1 | contig 31421 bp, 41 predicted proteins | sample MGYA00519700_ERZ857629 | MGnify/ENA primary metagenome ERZ857629 (study PRJEB31778, sample SAMEA3449351) | human gut metagenome | biome: human gut; feature: human-associated habitat; material: faeces | place: United Kingdom | collected 2010/2012 ... | reverse complement strand
TTTGAACTCTCGCGCCAGTTACCCGACCTACACCCTTAGCAGGGGCGCCTCTTCAGCCTCTTGAGTACTACTCCATGCCAACAAGAAAATTTTACAATAAAATAATCTTCTTGTCAATCAAAATTAATAAACTTCTTCTTTAATTACATCAATAAATGATTTTATAACGTTGATATAATCTGTACCATTTTTGATTTCGTCATCTGTTAAAGTGTACATTGGATTAATTTCAGCAAGTTTAGCACCAGCATCAGTCATTGATTTAATTGTATCGTTTTCTTCGGTGCCTTTTATTATAAATAGGTAAGTGTTAGTTTTTGCGCTAAATGCACTTTTAGCTTTACTTATATTAGTATTAGAGTTTTCGTCATCACTAGAAACGCTTATAATTTCGAAGCCATATTTTTCTAAAAATTTAAATGCGTTATTAGCAACAATTAGTTGTTTGTTTTTAGCATTTTCAGCAATTATTTTAAGTTCGGCGTCAATTTCAGATATTTTAACTTTTAGATTATCATAATTATTATTAATGCTTTCAATAATAGATGTATTTTTAACATTTTCTTTAATACCGTTTTTAATGTTTTGAGCCATCATTAGGAAGTTTGCTGGACTTATTAATAATTCACTTACATCATTTTTGATTTCTAAGCCTTGTGATACATCTATAATATCAATATTTTTGTTTTTTTCAATTAGGCTTGCTGCTACTTGCTTTTCATTACTTAAACCATTATAGATAAATAAATCTCCTTTACTAAAGTCATTTAGTTTTTTATTTGTTACTGTGTAAGATGCAATGTCGGCACCATTAGGATAGATACTATTAATGGTTGCATAGTCTCCATAAAGCGTTTTAGTAATATATGTTATTGGATACATTGTTGTATAAATAGTTATGCCTTCGTAGTTATCTGATTTAAAGCATCCTCCTAAACAGAATGTTAGTATAAATAAAATAATAATTTTAAATTTTTTCATTTTTTCTCCTTCTTAATTATTGGGTCATACCCATACTTTCCTAGTGGGTGACACCTAAATATTCTTTTAATTCCAAGCCATAAGCCAGTAAACAATCCATATTCATTTAAGCATTCAATCATATATTCACTGCAAGTTGGGATAAATCTACAATTTTTATGGCTTGATAGTGGGGTTTTTTGATAAAGTCTAATTAGTTTGATTATTATGTTTTTCATGTTACCTCACATAGTTATTATATAATAAAAGGCTTAAAAAATAAATAACTTTAAAAAAATCCTAGAATATTTGGCACTTTTAATATATAATAGTGCTTGGTGATAAGATATGGATTTATCTAAATATGGGGTTTCAAGTGATAATAAAATATTAGGCGTTGCCTTGACACATACTAGTTATGCTAATGAACATAATGTTCCTTCTTATGAAAGATTGGAGTATTTAGGCGATGCTGTATTAGAACTTATTATGAGTGATTACTTTTATAAGAATACTGATTATTCAGAAGGAAAGATGAGTAAAGTTAGAGCAAGTTATGTTTGTGAAGCAGCACTAGATAAGTATGCTGAAGTAATTCATTTAAGAGATTATATTAAAGTTGGTCATTCTTTGGAAAGTGACATTAATGAAACAATAACTGCTGATGTGTTTGAGGCCGTTATTGCGACTATTTATTTAAATAGTGGCTTTAATAAAGCGAAAGAGTTCGTGATGGATATTGCTAAACCTTTTATTTTAAATAATGTTAAGTTTATGAGTGATTATAAGTCTTATTTACAAGAGTTAGTGCAGACTGATAAGAAGAGTTTAAGTTATAATGTTGTTAAAGAGACAGGCCCATCACATAATAAGACTTTTGAAGTAGAGGTAGAGGTAGATGGTATAGTTTATGCTCATGGAGTTGGAAAGTCTAAAAAGGAAGCAGAGCAAAATGCTGCTAAAAATGCCATCATGATTAGTGCAGGTGAAGTAAATGAAACTGATAAGAATTAGTGCACATGGATTTAAGTCTTTTGCAGATAAGATAACTATTGATATTAAAGATGGAATAACTGGGATTGTTGGACCTAATGGTTCTGGTAAAAGTAATATTGTTGATGCGGTTAAGTGGGTGCTTGGAGAGCAGTCTTTAAAGGATATTCGTGGTGGTAATACATCTTCTGATGTTATTTTTGCAGGTTCTAAATCTAGAAGCCCATTAACAAGAGCATGGGTATCACTTACCTTTAATAATGAAGATCATTACTTAAATAGTGATCTTAAAGAGATAGAGATTAAGAGAGTTGTATATAGAACCGGTGAAAATGAGTATTATATAAATAATGAATTAGTTAGACTTAAAGATATAACAAATCTTTTTATTGATTCTGGTACTAGTGCTTTTTCTCTATCGATAATTTCTCAAGGTAAGATTGGGGAGATTATTAATAGTAAGCCAGAAGATAAAAGAAGTATTATTGAAGAGGCAGCTGGTGTTTTAAAATATAAGAAACGTAAAGAAGAGTCTTTAAGAAAACTTGCTAAAACTAATGATAATTTAGAAAAAATTAATTTAATTATAAGTGAGCTTGAAGTGAATCTAGCACCTTTAAAAGAGCAGGCTGAAACAGCCCAGAAATATGTTTCTTTAAAGAAAGAGTTAGAACAAACTGAGATTGGACTTCTTGTTAAAGATATTCGTGAAGTAAATGAAAATTATACTAAGAATAAAAGCCAAAAAGATTTTTTAGATCGTGAGATTATAAAGAAGCAAGGAGAAGAGACTAAGGAAAGCACGAGAATTACTATTTTAAAAAATGATATTTTAAAAATAGATGAAGAAATTAGTAAGACTAGTGATAGTTTATATCAAATAACAAATAAGTTATCTTCTTTATCAAGTGAGAAACAAATTATGCTTGAAAGGAAGAAACTTAATGCGGATGATAATAAGTTAGAGACAAACATTCTTTCATTAAAAGAAAGTGAGTTAAAGCTTAAAAAAAAGATAGAGTTATTAGAAGAAGAAAGAAAGAATAAAGAAGAAGAATTAAATAAGAAGTTAAGTGGGAATGCAGAGCTTGTTAATGAACTTAAAAAAGCTAATTTAGATAAGCAAGTTATGGTTAGTAATTTAACTAGATTAAATAGGGAAGAAGCTAGTCTAAAAAATAAGATTGATATTTTAAAAGAGAATATTGAAAATGATAATAAGCTACCTTATGCAGTTAGAACGGTTATGAATAATCATAGACTGGTGGGAATTAAGAATGTTTTAGGTAAGTTAATTGAGACGGATGAAAGATATAGTACTGCTATTGATGTTTCTCTTGGTTCGTTATCTAATATTATTGTTACGGAAAATGAGATGAATGCTAAGGATGCGGTTAGTTATTTAAAACAGACTGGAGCAGGAAGAGCAACTTTTTATCCACTTAATGTTATTAAACCTAGAAGACTAGATGACATTACACTTAGTAAGATAGAAAATGATACTTCTTTTGTAGGAACTGCTGCTAGTTTAGTTAAATATGATCCGGTATATAAGAATGTCGCATTAAATGTTTTAGGTAATGTTATTATTGCCGATAATTTAGTAAATGCTAATAGATTAAGTAAAATGATTAATCATATGTATAAGATTGTTACTTTAGAAGGTGACATTGTTGCAGCTGGTGGTAGTATTACTGGTGGCTCACTTAATAATAAAAGTGGTTTTATTAATCAAAAGTTTGAACTTGAAAAGAGTTTGAAGATGCTTAATGAATTATCTAATAGTATTAAAACTAAAGAAGATGATATAAATCAAAAGGATAATGAGATAAGTATCTTAGAAGAAAGAGTGTTTGCGTCTAATAATGCGGTTAATATTTTAAGAAACGAACTTACTTTAAAATTAAATGAAGCAAATACCTTAAGAGATAATCTTTTAAGGGTTACTAATGAGATTAATGGTAATCAAGGACTTCTTAATGGAAGTATTGAAAAAGAAGTTGAAAAGATACTTAATGAGTATTATGAAGTATCTGCTCAAAAAGAAAAATTAGAGATAAGTTTAGCTAATTTAAAGGTTAATAAGAATGATTTATCTAGTGAATTATCTGAACTAGAGTTATCTAATAAGAAACAAAATTCAGAGTATAATAAACTTGCTAATGAACTTAATGAAGTAAATATTCAGATTGGTAAGTGTGAGATAAAACTTGATAATTATTTATTAAGACTAAATGAAGAGTACGGGCTTACTTATGAAAGAGCAAAAAATGAGTACTCTGAACCTGAAGAAGCAGATAGTGCTAGAACTAAAGTTAATAGTATTAAGCGTGATATTAGATCTCTTGGTGAAGTTAATACTGGTGCGATAAGTGAGTATGAGAGAATTAATGAAAGATATACTTTCTTAAGTAATCAAAAAGAAGAAATAAGTGCTTCAGTTAGTGATTTGCTTAAAGTAATTGATGAACTTGATAGTGAGATGGTTACGAGACTAACTGATACTTTTGATAAATTAAATAAAGAGTTTCAAAAAACATTTACTCGTTTATTTAGAGGAGGAGAGGGAAGTTTAATTTTAACTAATCCCGATGATATTCTAAATTCTGGTTTAGAGATTAAAGCACTTCCTCCAGGAAAGGATATTAAAAATACGAAGTTACTATCCGGTGGAGAGTCTACTTTAACAGCAATTGCTTTATTATTTGCAATGCTTAATATAAGAACAGTACCATTTTGTATTTTAGATGAGGTAGAAGCAGCACTTGATGAAGCAAATGTAGATATGTTTGGTAAGTATTTAGAAGAACTTAATACAAATACACAGTTTATAATTATTACTCATAAAAAGAGAACAATGGAATATGCAGATAACTTGTATGGTATTACAATGCAAGAGTCTGGTGTATCCAAACTTGTTAGTGTTAAACTTGATTAGTTTAACACTTTTTTATATAATAGATTTGGTGATAATATATGAGATTAACTAGTGCAAAGTGTCCTAATTGTGGGGCTGATATTAAAGTAAATAAAGATGAAGAAAAAACAGTATGTGAGTACTGTAAGAGCGAGATCTTAGTAGAAGATGCGATTGCTAAGTTAAAGGTGGTAGTTGAAGGGAAAGTTGAACTTAAAGGAGTTCCTAAACTTGAAAGTTATCTTAAATTAGGTGATAGAGCGTATAAAGATGGTGAGTTTGATGAAGCGTACATTAATTATAGCAGGGCCTTAGAACTTAATCCGGATAATGCAACTGCTATTTTAAGGCAAGGGTTATCTAAAGTTTTAAAAGAGAAAGATCCTTTAAAGATGACGTTTTCTTCTGGATTAAGTGCTTATCAAAATGTGATAAAAATTGATGAATCACTTAAGGAAAGTGGAGCAACTGATTTAGCAGTAGTTTTAGCAAGTGAAGAAGAAATGCTAACTGAGTTTTATAGAACGCATATTTTAACTAAAAGCGAACTTGATAAATATATGAAAGAACTTCTTAGTTTACTTGAGGGGAATATTGCAATTATTGAAAACTCAGAAATTAATAAAAAAGTTTGTACAGAAAATGCATTATTTTTAGTTAGATATATTTCTGAGAAGAAAGAGTATGGTACTAGTGAAAGAAGATATACTTATAAGTTATCTAAAGAAGAATTAAAATATTTGGAAGATACAAAAAAAGCATTAAAAGAAGGACTTAAAGCACAGAATAAAGCAGAAGTTAAAGAGACATTAGAAAAAACTAAGGAAGATCCTAGAAAGCATCAGACTAAGAAGGATAAAATAATAAATGGAATACTTCTTGTAATTACAATTATTATGATTATTTATACTCTTTCTTATGGTAAATCAACAATTTGGTTTTGGATGTATATAATTGAATTTTTAATTTTAATAGTAACTTTATCATCAAAAGATGTTATGCCAGCAACTAATAGAGTTAAAAATATTTTATTAGTGCTTGCTGTAATTGGAACGTTTGGTAATTCTTATCCAGCGTTTGCTATATCTTCTTATAAGTCTGTGGATGAGGACTTAGTTATTAAGTTTAATAAAAAGGAAGTAATAGTTAATGGTAAAAATACAACTTATAAGTATAAAGATAATGATGGAGTATATTATATTGAGATAGATGATGTTAAATTAAAATATAATTATCATAAGAAGAAGTATTTATTATGTGTTACTAAAGACGGTAAATGTATTTCTTATTTAGTACCAACTGATGAAAAAGGGGATAACTATATTCAAAATATAGATGATGAAAATAAGTATTTTAACAAATAATGTGACATATTTTTTACTGGTAGGTATCTATAATTAAACTGGTGATAATATGAAAAGATTTGTGGCAAGAAAAAGCAGAAGAATAACAGTTAAGTTTTTAGTTCTTCTCTTTTTATTTATATTTATGACTTTAACAATTGTTAGGTATATGTTCATAAGTTCCTTTGAGATTGATAATGTTAAGGCTAATTATATATTATCATCGACAGTAAGAATGCCTAAAAATAAGTTATCAATATTTGATTTTGGAACTGTAGATGCATTTTTGAAGGATAATTTTAAAAATCTTAATAAAGTAATTATAAAAAGAGAAGCAAAACTCAGTGAGAATGTTAAGAATGCTTCTGCTTTAGGGGAACCTTTAATATATATTTATAATACACATCAAACTGAGGAATATGCTCCTGGGTCTCTAAAAAATTATAATATTACTCCGACAGTTTATATGGCAGCAAATATATTAAAAGAAAATTTAAGGGAGAATGGGATAAATGCAATTGTGGAAGATAGTAGTTTGCAGAAAGGATTAAGTGAAAGAGGTCTTAATTATAATAGCGCTTATACTTTAAGTTATGAGTGGCTTACAAGTGCTAAAGAGAGGTATCCTAGTGTTAAGTATTTTATTGATTTGCATAGAGATAGTGTATCAGCAAGTACAACTATAAATAATTATTCTTATGCTAAAATGATGTTTGTTATTGGGATGAATCATGATAATTATAAGAAGAATGAAGAGCTGATGCTTAAATTAAATGAATTTTTAAATAGAGGTTATAAAGGATTAATGAGAGAACCTTTTTATGGTAAAAATAGTAGGTATAATCAGCATTTTAATGAGAACGTGATGTTAATTGAAATTGGTGGGCCAGAAAGTACAATTAGTGAGGTATCTTTAAGTGTTAAGGCTTTTGCTGAAAGCTTAAGTAATTTATTAGGAGAAGACTATGGAAGATAAGAAACCAAAGATACCTAAAGCGTTAAGGTTTATTTTCTATACGCTAGTTTTTTCTTTTATTTGTCTTTATTTTGCTGGTAAGACGGGCTATTATACTAGGGTAATAAGCCGAAATACATATTTAACAAATGAAGCAATAATTGCTTTTGAGAAGGATGTTAGTGAAGGAAAGCGAGTGGATATAAAAGATTATATTAAAACACCTAAGAAGGATTATCGTAATTTTTGCTCAGAGGTTGGTTTTCGAATAAGTGATGGAATAGATAAACTTCTTAATGATGGAGTGGTTTGGTTACTTAAAATTTTAAAATCTTTATTTAGTTAGTAAAATATGATAAACTCATTTTAGAGGTGTATTATGAGAAAAATAAAATATATGCTTAAGTGTCTTAAAAGATTAAATGTAAAAAATATGTTTAATATTATAAATAAACTTAGTAAGAAAACTCATAAGAGTAAGATAATTTTAACTATTGATATAGTTTACTCTGCTTTAAGATATGGTGCTGGATACTATGATTATCAAGAATTTGAATTTTACAATTTAACTAATAAGGAGAGAAAGACATATTTAACTAGGGTTAAAAATAATAATATAATTAAGACTTATAATAAAAAAGAAGATTTTTATAAATTGGATGATAAGGGAGTCTTTAATGAAATATTTAAAGATTATATAAAAAGAGATTTCTTAATAATTAGTAAGGATAATTTTGATGATTTTGTGAAGTTTACGGATAGACATAAAAAAATTATTGCAAAGATTATTAATGGAGAAGGTGGAAAAGGCATTAGTCTTATTACAGTAAATAAGAATGATAAAGAAAAAGTCTTTAAAGAGCTTCTTAAAAATAATCAAACTTTAATTGAAGAAGTTATAATTCAAAATAAAGAAATTTCTAAACTCTATAGTGGCAGTGTTAATACGCTTAGATTATTTACTTTCTATGATGGTGAAAATGCTTATGTGCTTAATTCTGTATTTAAAATAGGTAATGGAGGAGTAACTGATAATTTTTCGTCAGGGTCTATGTATACTTTTACGGATGATGATGGAGTGGTAATTGTTCCAGCGATTGATCAAGATGATAATATATATGAAATTCATCCAATTACTAAAGAAAAAATAGTTGGATTTAAAGTTCCTCTTTATGATGAGGCTTGTAAGTTAGTAATTGAGGCAGCTAAGTTGATGCCAACTATAAAGTATATTGGCTGGGATGTTGCAATTACAGATAAAAGCCCGGTTATAATTGAAGGTAATTCTTATCCAGGAGTATTCCAAATTAAACCTAGTTTAACTAATAATCACACAGGATTAATTCCAAAATATCAAAAATATATGAATATTAAATAAAAAGTCTTGAAACTGAACAAGAAATGTATTATAATTTAGTTGTTCAGCAAGAATGTCTTCGTAGCTCAGCTGGATAGAGCATACGCCTTCTAAGCGTACGGTCGCGCGTTCGAATCGCGCCGAGGACACCATTTAAAAAAATAAGAACTTGAAAATAGTTCTTTTTTTTGTTATAATGTATTTGTCAAGGAAACTTGCATAAAATAAAAAAGGGAAGACTTAACTTTTGCGTGTTGAGTACTTGCCAAATTATAGGGTTGTACCCAATCTATTGATGATTGGGTACTATTTTTTTATTAATGTAATCATTAAAGAGATAATTAATAAAATGATAATTATAATGAGAAAAGTGATTAATAAATCTTTTTCCTTCATAATATCAAGCCTCCTCTCTAGTATAGATTAGAGGCAAGTACCCAACAGTTAAATTTTCCCTAAGTAAATTATAATATATTTAGGAATATAAAACAATAAAAATGACTTAATTTTAGAAGAATTTTACCTAATATTTATTGCAAACAATTATTTGATTTGTTATAATATATTTGTCAAAGAAATTTGACATAAGAAGGAAAAATTTGATTTTTGCGAGTTGAGTACTTGCCAAAATTTTTGGGTTGCATTCAATCTAGCAAATTGATTGAGTGCTTTTTATATAATCTTACTACTTTGCTATAGTAAAGACTAAGGCTATTAATAAAATGATGATTATTATTAAAAAAGAAATTAATAAATTTTTTCCTTCATAATATCAAGTACCTCTTTAATATATATAAGAGGCAAAGCACTCAATCTTAATGATTGAGTCTTTTTTATAATATAAGTGCAAACAAATATTTTAACTTAATTTGACATATCCTTATATTAGTGGTATTATAAGTCCCGCAAAAAAGGGGAATGGTTAAAATGAAATCAAAATTATTAAAATTATTATATGAATATTCTGCAAATGGAAAGTTAGTTGATGGAAAATATATTCAAGAACTTATTGAAATTGTAGTAGATTCTAAAGACATTGTTGATTATGCTGGTGGACTTATTATAACAGACAAAGATAGTAGATTAAGAGATCCAAATTCTTTATTAGCAGTTTATTATCCAAATAGAAAATTAATTGCTGTATATTTAGATGCTATTGAAGAAATGTTAAAAAGTTATAATACTTATCAAGAAATGTTTAGTAGTACTGAAGAATTATTTTATAAAAATCTTTTAGTAACACAGGTAGTATTACATGAACTTGAACATGCTAATCAAAGAAAAATTATGGATAAAGAAGAATCTTTAGAAGGAGATATCTTAAGAGCATCACTTTCAAAGCAAGATAAAGATATTATTATAAAGCTTATGCAAGCAGGTTTAACAGAAAAACAAATAGATTTAATTCTCGAAACTCAAAAAACAATGAAAAGTGAAGGCGGTTTAATCCTTCCAGATGAAAGACTAGCAGAAATAAAATCTCATCAAGAGATAAAAGACACTTTATCAGAAATATCTGATGAGGTTCCTAACCTTATAGAGTTTGAAAATGCCAGCATCTTAGAAAGTAAACTAAGAGGTTATACATTTGATAAAGGAAGAATTATCTCACCAACAATTGACTATTTAATATCTACTGGTAAAAGCTTTGCACTTCAAAAATTCGAATGGTTTAATAAAGATTCTAGAACATGCTTAAAAAATGTTCAGTCATTGTTTTCTTTAGATGAAAGATTAACCTATGGTCTTCCAATAGATAGTTCTGAATTTATTAATTGTTCACAAACTTTGCTTTCTTCTAAAAAATATACCATATAAAAGTTTTTGTTAATTCAAGAACTTTTTTCTTTGTTATAGTCTTGTTATACAATAATTTTTATAATATAATTAATACAGAATATGAGGGATATATATGAAAATTTTAGTTATTGGGAAACCTACTTATAATATTGTTTTAACGCAAGATAAATATTTAGTTGAGGGTAGTAAGAATTTATTAAAAGAAAAGTATGAAATGATGGGCGGAGCTACTGTTTATGCAGCAGTGCTTTTAGCAAAGTGGGGAATGGATGTAACGTATACTGGTGTAATTGGAGCAGATCCTAATGGTCAGAAGATTAAAACTGATTTAGATAATGCTAGAGTTAATACTAAATATATTGAGTTAAATTATGAAAATAAAACTAGTTTAAATTATATTTTAGTGAATAAAGAAAATGGTAGCAGTACGCAGATGCTTATGGAGATGCCTGTTAATTTAGCAAAGTATAAGTATGATTTTATTCCAGATTATATTATTATGGATGGAACTGATCCGATGGGAAGTTTAGCAGCACTTAATAATTTTCCACATTCGAAGTTTATATTACTTGCTAATAAAGTTGATCAAGAGTTATATAATATTAGTAAGAGATGTACTTATGTGGTTGCTAATTCTTCATTTGCTAAGGCTTTAACTAAAATGGATTTAGAACTTAATAAGTCCAAGGCTTTAGTTAATTTCTTTCAGAAGATTAAGGATTTAAATAAGGCTGAGTATGTTGTTACCCTTAAGGATAAGGGAGTATTATATACTAAAGGAAGAGAAGTTAAGATGCTTCCTGCTACTAAAACAAATATTGTTGATGATACGAATGCTGGGCCAGTATTCTTTGGAGCATATTGTTATGGAATAATTAATGGGTTAGATAAAGATATTACAATGAAAATAGCTTCTGCTTCTGCTGCTCTTGGTATGCAAAAATATGGTATTGAAGGAATCCCTAAATTAGATGGGATATGTAGTATTTTAAATATAAAGTTGGATAATAATAGTGATACTGTAACGAAAGAAGAAGATAATAATGCACAAAGTGAAGAAACAGAGTTACCAAAAGAAAATGTGGAGTGATCCATTTATAAGCATTCTTCCATCTATTGATTTACATGGGTATTCTAGAGATCTTATTTATACACCAGTTAATGATTTTATAAATGATAATTTAAAATTAGGAAAGAAAAAAATAGTGGTAGTTCATGGAATTGGAGAAGGTATTTTAAAAGAAGAGTTAAGGCTTCTTTTTAAAAAAGATAAAAGGGTTAAAACGATGTATACACCAGCATCTAATATTGGGTGCACGATTATTGAACTATTTTAAGAGATATGCTAAAATACTAACGAACTGGAGGCAAAAATATGTTTGTTGATGAGGTAAGTGTTAAATTAATCGCTGGAAAAGGCGGGGATGGTTGTACTGCGTTTAGAAGAGAAAAATATATTGCTATGGGTGGACCTAATGGTGGTAATGGTGGTAAAGGCGCAGATATTATCTTTGTTGCTGATGAGTCTTTAAGAACTTTGATTGATTTAAAAATGCAAAAAATAATTAAAGGAAGTAAAGGAAATAATGGTAAAGGTAGCGATCGTAATGGTGCGAATGCTGAAAATGTTTATATAAAAGTGCCAGAGGGAACTGTAGTATCTAATAAAGAAACTGGTGAAATAATATGTGATCTTGTTAAAAATGGACAGGAATGTATTGTGGCTCATGGTGGTAGAGGCGGAAGAGGAAATAAATCTTTTGCTACTCATGACAATCCAGCACCAAAGATGAGTGAATTAGGGGCTCCTGGTGAAGAAGTAGAAATTAAGTGCGAACTAAAGATGCTTGCTGATGTTGGCCTTGTAGGTTTTCCTAGTGTAGGCAAAAGTACTATATTAAGTGTTATTAGTAATGCTACACCTAAGATTGCTGCATATCATTTTACAACATTAAGTCCTAATCTAGGGGTTGTAAAGGTTTATGATGATACATTTGTAATGGCTGATCTTCCTGGACTTATTGAAGGCGCTAGTGAAGGTTTAGGACTTGGTTTTCAATTTTTAAGACATACTTCTAGATGTAAAGTTATAGCTCATGTTCTTGATATGAGTAGAGAAAGTGCACGTAATCCGATTGAAGACTATGAAATAATTAAAAATGAACTTAAAAAATATAATGAAAAGATGCTTAATAAGCCTAGTGTTATTATTGCTAATAAGATGGATGCAGATGGTGCTTCAGAAAATTTAAAAGAGTTTAAGAAGAAGTATCCTAATGAACTGATTATTCCAATAAGTGCAGCAACTAATCAAGGATTAGACAAACTTATGATAACATTAAATGATATTATTAAAAATGTTCCTAAGGAAGAAGAAAGTACTGAAGAAACATTTAAATCATATACTTATGAAGAAGAAAAACCTTTTGAGATAACTAAAGAAGGTGGCATTTGGGTTGTTAAGGGTAAGAAAGTAGAAGAATTATTTCAGATGACTCGCTTTACTGAAGAAGAAAGTGTTTTAAGATTTGCAAGAATTTTGAAGAAAATGGGCGTTGAAGATAAACTTGAAGCACTTGGAGCTCAAAGAGGCGATGAAGTAAAAATTATGGATTATATATTTAATTTTAAGGAGTAGAAGATGAATAAGGAAAAGATTTTAGGAATTATAACAATTATTATATTTTGTGTATTTATTTATGCATTATTTTTTGTAACACCTGAGTTTAAGGTTACTTTAAATCAAAATAATGGCAGTGATGCAGTAAATGTGTTATTAGTAAAAAAAGGAAATACTGTAACTAAACCTAAAGATCCTTCTAAAGATGGTTATACTTTTAAGTATTGGACTTATAAGGGCGAAGAGTTTAATTTTGATACTAAGATATCTAAGAATATTACATTAGATGCGAACTATGATGAGGTTAAAGCTCCAGAAACTACTAAGAAGAAAAAGAAATAGTTCTTCTTTTTTTTGACAAAATTTTTAATATTTAATTGCTATGCTTAGTGTGGTGATTAGATTGAGAACATTTTATATTTTTAAAGTAAATAGTGATTATAGTAAGTTAACAAGGACTATTCCTAGTAATTTATTTTCAGCGTATTTAAATATTAAACTTAGTACGCAAAATAATTTAGAGTATTTATATAATGAGTATTTTTCTTTTACAGATAGCATTAAGAAGAAGGATGTTTCATCTTTTATATATTCTAAGCTTAGTAGGGATGACGGATATTCTTTATATGGAAATGTACATATGTATAACAATTATTATACGGATGAAGTTAGTAAACTTATAGTTAAGAGTAGTTTTATGGTTTTAAAAAGTAATAAAGTAAATAGTACTTTTTTAACAGTGCTCGCACATATACCGAATATTTTTATAATTGATTTTGATAATAGAGATTATTTCTGGCTATCAAACTTTAATAATTTAAGACTTGTCTATGAATAATGTTTTATAGTATAATACAGGCAGGAGTGATGAATATGTGGCATGATATATTAATGGTATTTATTGGTATAATCATTGGAGCAATTGCTGGTTTCTTTTTATGTAGATATTTCATGATGAATTATTTTAAGAAGAATCCACCAATTAATGAAAAAATGATTGAAACTTTAATGAGTGGCATGGGAAGAAAACCTAGTCAAAAGCAAGTTAAACAATTAATGCAACAAATGAATAGGTTGAAGTAATATGAAGATAGATTTAAGAAAGTTATACTCTTTAGCATCTGTAGATGTTGATGGTGTTATTACTTTTCCAGAAGAAAGACTTAAAAGTGCTGGTATAATTAGATTAGAAGATGTGAGTGTTCATGGAAAAGCAATAATCAATTATGAAGATGAGATTGAGCTAGATTTAGATTTATCTGGTAAGATGTACTTACCATGTGCAATAAGCTTGGAAGATGTAGAAGTACCATTTGCAACTAAAATAGAAGAAATAATTGGTGAAAATAACATAAATAATAATTTTTATCTTGATTTATCTGATATTTTATGGGAAAATATTGTATTGGAAATTCCGATTAAAGTTGTTAAAGAGGGAGTTCATTTAGAAACCTCTGGTGGTAAAGGCTGGAGCGTAGAAGAAAACTAACAAAGTATGGAAGGAGTGACTAACTATGGCAGTTCCATTTAGAAGAACAAGTAAAACTAAAAAAAGAATGCGTCGTACTCACCTTAAAAAGGTAGCAGCAGGATTTATTAATTGTCCAAATTGTGGAGAACCAATTAAACCTCATCGTGCATGTACTAAATGTGGTTTCTACAAAGGAAAAGACGTTCTTAATAAGACAGAAGAAAACTAAGAGCCACTAAGGCTTTTTTTCGTTTAAAAATGAAATATTTTTATTGCAGTAAAAAAAATATAATGATATAATACTTATAGTTTTGAAAGGAGGGATTATAATGACTAAGGTAGAAGTTAGAAATGGTAATGTTGACAATGCACTTAAAAGATTTAAGATCAAAGTTGCCCGTAGCGGAGTCCCTTCTGAACTTAAAAAACATAAATGCTACGAAAAACCAGGAGTTCGTAGAAGAAATGAATTAAAAGAAATGATTAAGAACTCTCGTAAAAAGAATCGTAATAGAGACTAAGGAGAATAGAAATGTTTGAAAAAGTTAATAATGATTTAGTAGCAGCTATGAAAAGTGGAGATAAGTTTACTTTATCAGTACTTAGAATGTTAAAAAGTGCAATAATCTATGAACAAACTAATGGAGAAAAGCATGAATTAACTGATGATGATATTATGTCTGTAATTAAGAAACAAGTTAAGACACGTAAGACATCAATGGAAGAATATTTAAGTTATGATCGTAAAGATTTAGCTGATAATCTTCAAAAAGAGATTGATATACTAAGTAAGTATCTTCCAGAAGAATTAAGCGATGAAGAATTAACTAAAGTAATAGATGAGATAATTACTGAACTTAAACCTGATGGAATGAAAGGTATGGGTATGGTAATTAAGGCAGTATCTGCGAAATGTGGGGCTGCAGCTGATATGAAAAAGGTTAGTTCAATCGTTAAAGAAAAGTTATCATAATCACGAGTAATCGTGATTTTTTTTATATAAAGTATGTTAAAATATATTTTGAGTATTAGTTAACCAGAAATTTAAAATGGTTGATGGCTTTGCTTATGATAAAAAAGTGGTATATCTTGGAACTTGGCTAAAATATCAAATAAAAACATGTGACTCAGAGAATGAACATGGCAAACCACTTAAAAAATAGGAGTAATCTTTTATGAAAGAAAGAGAAATCAAAGAATAGAAGATATTTGTTTGAGCAATAGTATTGATATTAAACTAAATAAGAGCATTCTTGCACATATATCCATTCAAGAACTAACATCTAAAATAAAATTCTTAAATGGACTTAACTTACAAATAACTTTAAATGATGGCAAGATTTTAGATATATTTTCATTAAGTAATAAGGATATGAAAGAAAAGTATGGTTTATTTTTGGAAGAGTTAGTTAATAAATATAGTTTAAAGGCTTCTAAAACAAAAAGCATTTAATCAAGAAACTAATATTCACTGTTTGACTAGTGGATGTTTATTTACTTAACATAATATGTTAAAATGTAATTAAATAGTTGGGATGTGATATTCGTGAATAAAATAACTGGAAAAGTAATTGAGGTCTTTATACCAAATGAATACAAAAATGGTAATTTATTAGATGTTATGGATAGAACTAATATTGGCTTTAAAGTAGAAACTAGTGAAGGTATAAAAGAAATTATAACAGAGCAAAATGAACTTAACGCTAAAATTTTGAACAATGATCTAGTGGCCATCCTAGAGCAAACTATATCAGGTAAAGATTTTGTTGATATTGAATTATATAAGGGTGATGAAAATGACTAGTAATGAATTTCAAAAAGTAGGCTTATATGAACATAATGCTGAAAGTTATAAAAAAATAAAAAGCGCATATGAAAGAGGTCAAAATGTTGCTGGCATCGTTCATGCTACTGGAACCGGTAAAACTTATAATGCTTTAGAGCTCGCTTATGATAATAAAGATAAGAAAATCATCTATGTTGTTCCTTCAACTGGCATAATCGAACACATAAAAAAAATGATTGAAGATAATCCTAATTTAGATCTCAAAAAAGATTTTCCTAATTTAGAATTTAAAACTTATCAAAGTTTTATATCTCTAAGCAAAGAAGAAATTCAAAACATTCAATGTGATCTCTTAATCCTAGATGAATTTCATCATCTTGGTGCTCCAGTTTGGGGTGCAAGAATAAATACCATGATTGAAACCCATCCAAACATGAAAATATTTGGAATGACTGCTTATACCATAAGAGATCGTGGAACTTCATATGAAAGAGATATGGCTGCAGATGATTCTGATGAATTATTTTCCAATAAAATCGAAAGCAGATATGACTTATGTGATGCCATGATAGATGGTATTCTACCTAAACCTATTTATAAAAGTGCATATATAAACTTAATGGGCACAGAAAGTAAATTAGAAGAAAGAGTACAAAAACTAAGTGCATCATCAAGTGAATATCAAGAATATATGGAAATCTTATCAAACGTCAAAAAGAGAATCCATGAAGCTCCTAGTATTCCTGATATTTTAAGAAAAAATATTAAACCTAACGGAAAATATATTTATTTTTGTCCACCATGCTCTGAAGACGGAACAAACGATATTGAGACAATTAAAAAACAAGCAATAGAATGGTTTAAACAATTTGTAAAAGAAGAAGATATAGTTATTTACACATCAACTAGTGATATGAGAGAATATGGTAAACTTAATAGAGATGCTTTTTATAAAGACATTACCATAGAAGGTGAAAAGGTAGATAATAAACTTCGTATAATGTTTGCTATAAATCAGTACAATGAAGGCATACATGCTCCAAATATAGATGGTGTAATAATGGGACGTGGAACATCATCAGACATTGTATATTTTGAACAATTAGGTAGAGCTCTATCAGTACGTGGTAATACCAAAGAAACATTTGAAGAATTAGAAAAACATTCGGTAGAAGAACTAACTAATATGTGCAAATCTAGAGATATCCCACTTAAGGAAAACCAAACAAAAGAAGAATTAATTGAAAAATTAATCGCACCAGTAGTAATAGATTTGACTAATAATTATGAGTTTATTAAAGAATTAGAAAATAACTTAAAAAATAGAATTAAAACTTTACAAAGTAATAAAGCAAATGGTCACAGAGTAATAAAAATTAAAGATGCAACATTTGATATAGAAATAGTAAATCAAGACTTATTTGAAATGTTAAGATATGTAAGTGATAGATTAACAAGTACTTGGGAAGATCATTATAAGCTTGCAAAAGCCTACTTTGAACATCATGGAGATTTGCTTATTCCAGCAACGTTTGCAACAAGTGATGGATATACATTTGATGAAAATGGGGTAAAACTTGGAAGCTGGCTATTTAGACAAAGAAACTCATTTAATAAATTAACCAGTGAACAGAAAGAATTATTAACGAGTATAGACTTTACGTCTAGTGTATATGATGATAGATGGTTAAAAAATTATGAAATTGTAAGAGCTTATTATGAACATTATGGGAATCTGCGTATACCAGTAAAATTTAGAACTAAAAATGGTATTACTCATGATGAAAATGGAGTGCGTATTAGAAATTGGGTAAATTATCAAAGAATGTATTTTTCTAAATTAACTGAAAAGCAGCAACAGTTAGTAACAAGCATGGGTTTAGTACTTACTACTCGTAAGGTTCACTCTTGGGAAGAAAATTATAAGTTAGCAAAGATTTATTATGAGCATTATGGAGATTTGCTTATTCCGGTAAAATTTAAAACAAGTGATGGTTATACATATGATGAAAATGGAATAAAACTTGGAACTTGGATGAGAGAACAAAGATATTCGTTTTCTAAATTATCACCAGAAAAACAAGAATTATTAAAAAGCATTGGTTTTGTACTTAATACTCGTAAAGAAGGATGGCTAAGAAATTATGAACTTGTAAAAATGTATTATGAGCATCATGGAAATTTAAATATTCCTCAAAAATTTACAACTAAAAATGGCTTTACTTATGATGAAGATGGAGTGCATATTGGATATTGGTTAGGTAATCAAAAAAATCAATTTTCAAACTTACCTAAAGAAAAACAGCATTTATTAAAAAAGATAGGTTTAGTTAATACACGTAATGAACAATGGTTAAGAAATTATGAACTTGCAAAAATATATTATGAGTATTATGGTGATGTGCATATGCTATCAAAATTTAAAACTAGTGATGGCATTACTAATGATAAAAATGGTGTGCAGCTTGGCCGTTGGCTAAGCTATCAAATAAAAACATGTGATCCAGATAGTGAACACGGAAGGTTATTAAGTGAGCTTGGTGTAACTTTTAATGTCAAAAAGACAAATCAAGAAATAATGGATATTTGTGCATCAAACAATATAGATACTAAACTAAATAAAACTATTCTTACGCATATCTCACTAGAAGAGCTAACATCTAAAATAGAATTCTTAAAAGAACATAACTTATCATTAACTTTAGATGATGGAAAGCTTTCAGAAATATTTTCTCTAAGCAACAAAGATATGCAAGAAAAATATGGTATCTCTTTAGAAGAACTAGTTAGTAAATATAGTCTAAAGGTATCTAAAATAAAAGGAGTCTAATATGATTTTTGATAAATATTTAAATCCAACATATCTAAATATACTTTATACTAACTATGATGAAAACTACTTATTATCTATAGATGAAGATAACTTTAAAGATGTTTATATGCTATTAAAAGAAGAGGGCTTTTATTTTATAGATGATATAATTTTAAATTATTTAGAATTATTTCAAATAGATGTAGAATTCGTAAGAAAGGCATTAACCGAAATTAAAGAAATAATAGGAGAGGACTACATAAAGAAAATAGGTACTAATATGACTCTTATTGATAAAATAATTACACTTGCTTATGCATGTAGCATTAATTAATTCTAGACTTCAAAATAATTATGTTATAAAATCGTTACGTGAGGTATATAATTATATATGGATAGTAATATAGATAATAAATGAAAGAGACTTAAATTATACTATGGACTTCTTTTAATAGTCCTAGTAGTAATTGGAGTCTCTTTTGCATATTTTAGACTAACTAAATCTCAGACAAATAGTAATGTTATTGGTACTAGGACTTGTTTAGATACTACATTAACTGAAGAAACTAGTGAAATAACATTAGCTGGTTCAAGTGGAAATGGTTCTCATAATCATTCAACTTACTTGCAAGAAAATGCTGGAGAAAATTGGTGGTGGACTCTGTCGCCTGATGTTTTTAATGATTATTCAAAAGGAGGCGGCAGTGCTAGTATTTTTGATGTGCGTTCTGGTGGCACGGGAAGTTTAGGTGCTAATGGAGTTAGTAATGCTATTCGTCCTGCAATCAGTTTAGTCTCCGACATTACAATTTCTGGTGGAACTGGAACCTCGGAAGATCCTTATGTTGTTAATTGATAGGTTTAATGCCTGTCTTTTTTGTCTATTAAAAGGTGCTCTTTCATATAATTAAGTGGTGAATATTATGCTAAATGTGATAGATAATGCTTTAAGGGATAAGAATTATTATGTTTGTTTGTATGATAATTGTGTTTATATTTATAATTATGAGGTGATTATTTCTTTTGGTAAGAGTTCTATTACTTTAAAGGCATGTGATAAGAAGATATGTATTAGTGGTACAGATTTAAAGATTAAGAAGTTAATGACTAGAGAGTTGCTTATTGAGGGAGATATTAAAAGTGTCAAATATAAATAAGAGAATTTATTTAGAGGTAAGTAATGAACTTAATCGTTTTATAAAGAAGTGTATTGATAATAATATTAATTTGTATAATATTACTTATAAGAAAGATAAGATTATTGTTTTAATAGATGTTAAGGATTATCTTAAGATAAAAAGGCTTAATTATTATTCTAAGATTAGGGTAGTTAAGTATGATGGCTTATTAAATATTAAAAAGATAATTAAAGATAATATGTTTTATATATCAGTTATTTTCTTATCTTTTATTTGGATGAATTTACTTACTAATTATATTGTAGATATAGAGATTATTCATTCTAATAGTGGGGTTAGGCGTTTACTTAAAGAAGAACTTGATAAGAATGATGTTAAGAGGTTTAGTTTAGCGTATTCTTTTGAAGAGTTAGATAATATTACTAAGAAGATTTTAGCAGATAATAAGAATAATTTAGAGTGGGTTAGTATTAAGAAAGATGGCATGAAGTATATTGTTAGGGCTGAAGAGAGAATTATTAAAAGTGAAGAGGTAAGTGATAAGCCTAGGGATATAGTTGCTAGTAAAGATGCTTATATTACGAAAGTAATTGGTAGTAAGGGTAATGTGTTAGTAAGGCAAGGGGAATATGTTAAGAAAGGTACTGTGTTAATTTCGGGAAAAATTACTTTATATGAAGATGTTAAAGGAGTTACTAGTGCTAGTGGTAGTGTTTATGGTAATGTATGGTATGAGTGTGCGGTAGAGACACCTAAAGAGATTTCTAGTGAAAGGTTAACTGGTAGGAAAAGATATAATCTTAATGTGGGTAATAAGATTCTTTTAAGAAATAAATATCAAAATTTTAGACAGAAAAATATTAGGGAGATTAAAATATTTGGGCTTAAGATTAAATTTTATAGGGAAGAAGAAGTAGAGATAATTAAGACTAAAACGGATGATGAATATGCTTTAAGACGTTTAAAAGAGGAGTTTGATAAAAAACTTAATGGAAAAGGTGTGATTACTTATCAAAAAGTTTTGAAAAAAGAGGAAAATAATAGTACAATTAAGTATAGAGTATTTATTATTACAAATGAATTAATTAATGCATACTCTTACTTTGAGGAAAGTGATATAAATGATACCAACCAAAGCAATTAATTTACTTATAGAGTTATGGCCAATGTTAGCGTTATTTTTAATAGTTTTAATAACGTTACGTTTAGTGTATTTAAAAGTTAATCATAAGAGGTTTGTTTTGTATAAAGAATTATTATCTTTATCATTTATTATTTATATTTTATTATTGTTTGAACTAGTAACAAGTACTGATTTTGAGTCTTATTCAAATAACTTTATACCTTTTAAAGAAATGTTTAGATATAGTTTAACTAGTAAGTTATTTTATCGTAATGTGATTGGTAATATTTTATTATTTGTACCATTTGGTTATTTTGTAAGTTATTATTGCAAGCTTCCGAGTATTAAATATAATTTACTTATTACAGTTATTACGAGTACAAGTATTGAAACTATTCAGTCAGCAATTGGTAGAAGTTTTGATATAGATGATATTATATTAAATGTTATTGGTGGAGCGTGTGGGTATGCCATATTTCTTATAACAAAGAAATTACTTAGAAAGTATCCTGATGCTTTAAAAAATAATTTATTACTTAATTTACTTTGTATTATAACTATTATAGTACTAGTTGTAATAATATTAAATTTATATGGAGTGAGATTATGAATGATATAGAAATAACTGATAAATATGGATATGGTGATTGTGATTATTTAATAGATGTGCTTAATTATACTTTAGAAAAGTTACATATAGATGAGGCATGTGCTAGTGTTATATTAACTGATGATGAAGAGGTTCATTATTTGAATAAGACATATCGTGGTATTGATAGAACGACTGATGTTTTAAGTTTTGCTTTAAATGATGGTGGGACTTTTCCTGGACCAGTTAATATTTTAGGGGATATTTATATAAGTATACCTAAGATGAAGGAACAAGCGATAGAATATGGGCATAGTGAAAAAAGAGAGTTATCTTTTTTAGGGGTTCATGGACTATTACATTTGTTAGGTTATGATCATACTTTGGGAGAAAAGGAAGAAAAGGAAATGTTTGATTTACAGAAGGAGATTTTAAATGAAAAAGGCATTCTCTCTTAAGAGGCTTAGAAGTGCATTTAAGTATGCGTTTAAGGGTTTTGGTAAGGTTTATAAGAATGAAGACAATATGAAGGTACATGTTGTTGTAACAATACTTGTGGTGTTATGTGGTTTTTTATTTAAAGTTAGTACTTTAGAGTGGATTATTTTAATATTTGCGATTGGCCTTGTTATTGGGGCGGAAGTACTTAATACTTGTATTGAGAATTTGGTTGATTTAGTTACTAAGGATTATAATAAGTATGCAGAGAATGCTAAAGATACTGCAGCAGCTCATACGCTTGTATTAAGTATTACGGCTGCTATAATTGGTCTTATTGTGTTTATTCCAAAGTTAATAGATATAATTGGAGGATAATATGTTTGAGAATCTTAAGTTAATAATTAAAAATGCATATACTCCTTATAGTAATTATAATGTTGCATGTATTTTAGTTATGAATAATAATCAGGAGTTTATTGGGGTAAATGTGGAAAATGCTTCGTATAAGAATGGTTTATGTGCGGAGCAAGTTGCTTTTGCTTCAGCAATTGCCGAAGGTTATAAGAAGGAAGATTTTAAAGAGTTACATGTTGCTGGTAGTGGTAAAGAGATTTGCGCGCCATGTTTTTTATGTAGAGAGCTACTAGTGGAGTTTATGGATGAGAATTCTAGTGTGTTTTGTTATAATAACAAAGGAAAATGTGTAGAATACAAGGTTAAAGATTTATGTCCATATCCATTTGTATTGGAGGATAATGATGATAAATGAATTAGAAAGATTACTTAGTAATGCTCATGCTCCTCATGATGCTTTATGTTTTAGTAGTGTTGTTGTTATGAAAGATGGTCAAACTTTTGGGGGAGTCACTGTTAAAAATAATATATTTAGAGATGCTATATATGCTGAGCAAGCAGCAATTGCTAGAGCAGTAGCGGCTGGTTATAAAAAGAAAGATTTTGATAAAATATACATAATGGTGGGGTCAAATAATATAAATGACTTAAAATATCTTAATAAAGATGTTATAATAGAGTTTATGGAACCAAGTTCTTTAGTATATTTATATGATTTAAATAGAAATGAAAAAATATTAAAGGTAGGTAATTTGTTATTTAATATCTACTAGAAGGGAGTTTTTATGAGAAGTGGATTTGTTAGTATTATTGGTAGACCAAACACGGGTAAGAGTACTTTGTTAAATACTGTTTTAAAGACACATTTAGCAATAGTGTCTAATGTTGCGGGTACTACTAGAAATGCTATTCAAGGTGTTTATAATGATGATGATACGCAGATTATTTTTATAGATACGCCTGGATTACATAAGCCTCAAGATAGGCTTGGGAAACTTCTTAATCAGGATGCTTACCAGTCATTAGATGATATAGATGTTGTTTTATTTGTAGTTGATGCTAGTGCTCCACTAGGTAAGGGTGATAAGTTTATAACGCAGGCTTTAAAAAGTACTACGGCACCGGTAATATTAGTTTTAAATAAGATTGATAAATTAGATAATGAAGGTATTCTTAATGCAATAAATACTTATAAAGAACTATATGATTTTTCAGATATTGTACCAATTAGTGCGATTAAAGATGATAATGTTAATAGGTTAATAAGTGTTATTAAGAAGTATTTAACTGATGATATTAAGTATTATGATGATGATACGCTTACTAATACAAGTGTTAGATTTATTATTGGGGAGTTAGTTAGAGAAAAGATACTTAATCTAACTAATGATGAGGTACCACACTCAGTTACGTGCGTAACTACTTTATATGAAGAAAAGAAAGATATTGTTAATATAAATGTTGATATTATAGTTGATAGAGATTCTCTTAAAAAGATTATTATTGGTCATAATGGTCAGATGATTAAGAATATTGGTACTTATGCTAGAAGAGATATAGAAGCAATGCTTCATAAACAAGTGTATTTAGAGTTATTTGTTAAGACTATTAAAAACTGGCGAGATAAAGAAAAATATTTAAGTGAGTTAGGTTTTAAAGATTATTAGGAGGAAGAAATGAAAAAAGCGGAAAGAATAGATATAGGAAAACAATGTGTTTATAAGATGATTAATGAAAAATTATCATATAAAGATTTGGAATTAATCCCATTTAATGGGGAAATATTTGCTAAGGATGCTTTAAAAAAGTATATGCAATTATTTATAGAGCAGGAAAGTGTTGAAAATCCAGATAATCCAGTTATTGCTGAGTATCAAAGTTATATTTCTAAATATACTTGGGGAGGAGCTAATAAGCTTACAATTGATAGTATTATTAGTAAGACACCTGATGAGTTTAGAGAGTCTATTAATAGGCTCAGTACAAAACAGATTAAAAAACGTTTAGATGTTCTTGTTAGTGATAAGGATCGTGCTGGTGAAGTTGCTCCATATGTTAAAATAATTAATGATCATTTTGATGGTATAGATAAAGAAAGAAATGAGAAACATTATAATAGTGATAATGAGACTTTTGATAATAAGATTAATTATATAGTTGATTTATATATTAATAGTCCGGTAGTTGAACTTAGATACTTGAGTATTGATCCAAATATTATGAATAAAAAGGCTTTTATAGATCAAGTTAAGAGTATTAATAATGAAAGTATAAATGGGGGAACTAAGTATTCTCCTCAGATTAAGGCTAAGGTTGCTGCTTTACTTGCTGAGGTAAAGAGGAGAGAAGATGAGGTAAAGGATACTATTGTTCTTATTAGTGATTATATTATAAATGGTATTCCTAAAGGGGATAAGGTTGAAACTTTTACTTTGTTTGATTTTTATAATATGACTAGTTATAGTGTTCCAGATTTAGCAGCTGCTGCTGTAGCACTATCTAAAAGAGATGTTGATTCTATTGAGAAGTGTTCTTCGGCGCTAGCTAATTTTAGGGATAAGGTATATAAGTGTGATTATAGAACTAATAAAGAAAATATAATAAAGTTTCAATATACTGAAAATGGTAGGGTTCTATTTGGTGATGAAATTGATAGTATAATATCTTATTTAAATGTTAGGGGTATTCCGTTAACTCAAAGAACTTATCAAGGTGCTTACCATGAATATGTTAATGGACGTTTACAAATTAAGCAAATTTGAATAAATAGTTAATTTTAATCCCAATATATAATTAGAAAGGTATTGGGATTAATTTATGACTAAAAAAGAAGCATGGGAAATGTTTAAGAAGACTGGAGAAATAGAGTATTATTTAATGTATAAAAGAGGGAAGTAATATGTTAAAAGCCACAGAGGGCATCATAATTAGTGAAGTTAATTATGGAGAGAAGAGTAAGATAATAAATGTATTAACTAAGGATGGTATTATTGGTGTTATGTGTAAGGGAGCTAAGAGTTTAAAAAGCCCCCTAAGAGCAAGCACTATGAAATTTAATTTATCTTCTTTTTTGCTTTATTATCATGATAATGGGTTAAGTACCCTAAAAGAGTGCGATGTTATTTGTGACTACAAAACTATTAAATCTGATATTTTACTTATTAGTTATATGTCTTATATATGTGATTTAGCACAAGGTGTTATGAGGCAAAATGAAAATGAAGAGATATATAATTTATTAATAAGTACTTTAAATAAGATAGAGTCTGGGTTGGATCCTGCTGTTCTTACTAATATTTTTGAGGTTAAGATGCTTGATTATTTAGGGGTAGGTTTTTCTCTTGATGCGTGTGCTAAATGTGGAAATACTAAAGATATTATTACAATAGATCCTGATGATGGAGGATATATTTGTTCTTCTTGTTATACTAATCAAATTATATATGATCAGAAAACTTTAAAGATGCTTAGGATGTATTATCTAGTAGATATAGATGCAATTAGTAAATTAGATATTTCCAAAGAAGTAAAAGATAATATAGATTTCTTCTTAAAAACATATTATGATAGATATACTGGTCTATATTTGAAAAGTAAAAAGTTTTTAGAAACTATAAAAAACTAATAAACTATTTAAAAATAGTTTTTTTTATGATAGAATTTTCTTTGAGAAGAGAGGAATTTATATGAATTTAAAAGATTTATACATTAATTATTTTGTTAGTAAGGGACATAAGCAAATTCCTTCAGCGCCAGTAGTACCTGAAAATGATGCAAGTGTGTTATTTAATACAGCTGGTATGCAACCACTTATTCCTTATTTAATGGGGAATACTCATCCATATGGTACTAGACTATGTGATTATCAAAAGTGCATTAGAACTAATGACTTAGATGAAGTTGGGGATACATACCATCATACTTTTTTTGAAATGCTTGGTAACTGGTCTTTAGGTGATTATTTTAAAAAGGAAGCTATTACTTATAGTTTTGAATTTCTAACTAAGGTTTTAAATATTCCAGTAGAGAGATTAGGTGTTACCGTTTTTGCTGGTAATGATATAATACCATTTGATGAAGAAAGTAAGAGTATTTGGCTTTCTTTAGGTATTCCAGAAGAGAGGATAGCTGCTACTAGTGAAGATAATTTCTGGATTGCTGGAGAGACTGGACCATGCGGACCAGATTCAGAGATGTTTTATTGGAGAAGTGATGATGAGATTCCTAAAAGTTTTGATCCGGAAGATAAAAGATGGGTTGAAATTTGGAATGATGTTTTCATGCAATATGAGAAGAAAGCTGATGGAACTGTTATAGAACTTCCTAAGAAGAATGTTGATACTGGTATGGGGGTTGAGAGAACTACTGCTATATTAGAGGGTGTTAATGATAATTATGCTTCAAGTATTTGGAGTGATGTTATTTTAAAGATTGAAGAGATATCTGGGAAATCTTATAAAGAAGATTTTCTATCTATGAGGATTATAGCAGATCACATTAGAACTAGTGTCTTTATCTTAGGGGATGATGCTGGAGTTGTTCCTTCAAACACTGATCGTGGTTATATTTTAAGAAGATTAATTAGAAGAATGATTAGACATGCAAGAAAACTTAATATTGATCTTAATTCTAATTTTGAAGTAGTATTAGCTGAGCTTATTATTAATAAATATAGTAAATATTATGATGAACTTACTAAAAATAAAGGACATATAATAGAAGAATTAACTAAGGAGAAGGTTAAATTTTCAAAAACTTTAGAGAAGGGCTTAAGAGTATTTGAAAAAGAAACTACAGGTCTTGATAAAATAGATAAAGATTTAGCATTTAAGTTATATGATACTTATGGTTTTCCAATTGAACTTACTACAGAGCTAGCTGATGAAAAGCATATGAGTGTTGATACTGATGGCTTTAAAGAAAAGTTTAAAGAGCATCAAGAAAAATCTAGAACAGCATCTAAGGGTATGTTTAAAGGAGGACTTGCTGGAGATAGTGAAACTGAAACAAGATATCACACAGCGACTCATTTACTTAATGCGGCTTTAAAGATCACAGTGAGTGAAGATGTTCATCAAAAAGGGTCAAACATTAATAATGAAAGAATGCGTTTTGATTTTTCATGTGATCATAAGCTTACACAAGAGGAAATTAAGAATACTGAAGATTTAGTTAATAAGTGGATAAAGGAAGATTTGCCTGTGGTTGTTAAACAGATGCCTAAGGAAGAAGCTGTTAGAATAGGGGCAGAGCATATGTTTATTGAAAGATATCCGGATATTGTAACAGTTTACTTTATTGGAGATGTATCTAAAGAGATATGTATGGGGCCACATGTTAAAAGTACCAGTGAAATAGGTACGTTTAAGATAGTTAAAGAAGAAGCATCTTCTGCAGGGGTTAGAAGAATTAAGGCGGTTATTGAATAATAAAAAAAGGACTTACTTTTTATTAGTAAGTCCTATTTCTTTTAAATAGTCACTTATATCTTCTTTGACGAACATTTCTAAAGGGATATCAAGAGCTTTAGCAAAAGAGTATAATACCGCTAAACTAAAAGTTTGTGGAGTCTTAACACTTTCGATGTTTCCAATTAGACCTCTAGAAAAGGTTGTTTTATCGGCAAGTTCATCTTGAGTTAAGCCACGGTAATTTCTAAAAAGTTTTATTCTTTTAGAAACTAAACTATATATATACTTGATATCTTCCTTGTTTTCCATATATATTGCACTCCTACAATATATTTTATCAAGTAGTTGTGTCGAATTATATCAGTATATAGTTGCAAAGAATAATAAGAAAAAAGAGTAGAAACTACTCAAAAAATTTTTCGAATTCAACGTCTAAGGCTTCAGAAATCTTACCAACTGTTGCTATTGAAAAACTTTTATTTTTCTTTGTACTTTCAATTTCACAAATATAGTCCACACTTAAATTAGCCTCATCTGCAAGTTTTGCTTGTGTGAAGTTTTTCTCTAGTCTATATTTCCTAATATTGTTACGTACTAAATTGTAATAATAAATATCTGATTTTTTATCGTCCATAATACTAGCATCTCCCTATATAACAATATTTTCTCAAAAAAATCGCATAAAATGAACGGGCTTATAGTCCTAGTTTTATTATGTGAAGTTTTTAAATTTTTTATTCATTAAATTTTTTTATTTTTAATAAATTCTCGAAATATTTTTGTTATTGCTCTTTTTTCAAGTCTAGATACATAACTTCGGCTGATATTCATTTTTTTAGCAATTTCTTTTTGAGTCATATCTTTGGTGTTAAATAGTCCATATCTTTTAATAATGATATCTTTCTCTCTAGGCGATAAAGTATCTAAATATTTTAAAAGTAGGTCTATTTTGTTTTGAGTATCAATTTTATCTAAGGCATCTTCACTTTCACATTTTAAAACATCTATTAAATTTATTTCGTTGCCATCTTTATCATAACCGATTGAATCATTTAAGCTAACATTATTTAGGTGTTTTTTGTTACTTCTAAAGTACATTAATATTTCGTTTTCAATACATCTAGCTACATACGTAGTTATTCTTGTATTTTTACTTGGCTTATATGAATCAATTCCTTTAACAAGACCAATTGTGCCGATACTTATAAGATCATCAGCATCATATACTTTACCTTCATATTTTTTAACAATATGAGCTACTAATCTTAAATTATGTTCAATGAGTTTACCTCTAGCATCTTTATCACCCATAAGCATTTGATTAATAAGTTTTTCTTCTTCTTCCTTTTCTAAGGTGGATGGGAATACATTAACTGAGTATGATCCTGTAAAGAATATTAAACTTTTAAGTAAACTAATAATATAAAACATTTAATCCTCCAATAAAATATATGAAAAGTATTGGACTAGTAAAACAATAAATGATAATATATTAGTGGTGGTAAAAATGAAAAGAATAATGTTTTTGTTAGTGCTTTTGGTAGCACCTTTAGTAGTGCATGCTGAAAATGATTATAAGGTGCTTACTCATTATATAGATAGTGAAATCGAAATAAGTGGTAATTTAAGGGTTAAAGAATTTATTTTAATTGATGGGGATGTAGATTATTTTACAAGAACTCTTAATTATAAGACTTTTGATGGTGTTTGGGATAAGAAAGACACTAGTTTAGAAGATAATCCAGTGTATAATGGTAGTGGTATTTATAATTTTGCAGTTTCTGCTTATAAGTATAATGGTGAAAAAATTGATCTAAATAATTTAGGAGCTAATGTTAAAGAGTATTTTAAAGAGTTGAATCCTAAAAATGTTAGTGATAATACTTATAAGGTAAGTAAAAATGATGGGGAGAACTTATATAATATTTATTTTAAAAATAGTGGTAAGACAGTTATTTATTTAGAGTATTTAGTTGGGGATGTTGTAGTAACTCATAAAGATGTTAGAGAACTTAACTATACATTTAAAAATTTAGAATATAATGCTGATGATACTTATTTAAGGTTAATTATTCCTTATGAAACTAATGATGAGAAATATCATGTTTATTTACATGGTAATAGCAGTGGTGAGTATGAAGATATTGAAAAAGATGGACTAAAGTATGGTGTGTTTGCTCATTATCCTAATACTAAAAAAGAAATTAATGTAAGGCTTACTCTTCCTTTAGAACAGATTGCGATTGATGAGGGAAGTAATCATACTAATATTGAAGCGTTAGATGAGATTATAAGTATTGAAAATAAAAAGTTAGATAGTATTAAGAAGGGTGCTAGCATAAATAATTATGCGAAGTATGTTATTTTTGGTTTAGCCGGGATATTTGTTTTAATAGGTTATGTTATATATAAAGAAAAAAGCAAGGCTTTAAATATTATGTATTTTATTTTAGGTATCCTTATATCATTATTTAATTATTTATTTAAAACAGGTGTATGGTATATTTACTTAATTATGATTGTGCCAGTAGTTGTTATGATATTTAGTAAGAGGGAAAGATAATGCAATATTTTGATAATAATGAAAATTTGGATAGTAAGCTTAGAATACTTAAATATAAGTATCAAGATGTAAATTTTAACTTTTATAGTGATTTAGGAGTGTTTTCTAAAGATAAAATAGATTATGGCAGTATTCTTTTAGTGGAGACTTATCTTAAATATCATAGTGAGCCATTAGATGTACTTGATGTTGGATGTGGGTATGGTTTTATTGGATGCGTTATTGGTAAGATAAATGGCGGTAATGTTGATATGGTTGATGTTAATAATAGAGCACTACATTTAAGTAAGATGAATCAAAAGGAAAATAGTGTAAGCGGTTTAAACATTTTTAATAGTAATATATATGATAATGTTACGAAGAAGTATGATGTGGTTATTACGAATCCGCCAATAAGAGCAGGTAAGGACGTATATTTAACAATTATTAATGAGGCTTTTAATCATTTAAATGTTGATGGTGAACTTTATTTTGTAATGCGTAATAATCATGGAGTTAAGACTGTTATTAAGAATTTGAGTAAGAAATATGATACAAGCGTACTTAAAAAAGATGCTGGTTATTATGTTGTTATGGCAAAAAATAGTGAAAGTAATCTTTAAATTTCTAGAATTGGGAAAAAAGATTGCTTTTTTTGAAGTTTTCGGCATATTTAGCGTTGACAGTTTGCCATGTTTTCTAGTATAATTTTAAATTGGAGTTGTATCTCTCTAGGAGTGAGAATACATACTAAAAAAATATATTGTTTGGGGTGAAATTTAGTGGCATACAAAATAGCAAAATTTGG
>ERZ857629.1128-NODE-1128-length-31485-cov-11.036176_pt1 | contig 31485 bp, 23 predicted proteins | sample MGYA00519700_ERZ857629 | MGnify/ENA primary metagenome ERZ857629 (study PRJEB31778, sample SAMEA3449351) | human gut metagenome | biome: human gut; feature: human-associated habitat; material: faeces | place: United Kingdom | collected 2010/2012 ... | reverse complement strand
GTTGGAAGATGAGGAATTCGGCGGTGCTGTTGCGTATGGTGAGGTTCTTTTCCATAATCGTTTACTTTTGTGTAAGTTCCTGGTATATTTTGAAGAGACGCGCGACGATGTCGGATTCGGTGGCGTCCTTAGGAAAGCCGTAGCCCTTTCCGGACCATTCCTGTACAAATAATTTCGCTGCTTTCTTTTGGGTATTATTGGTTTGTACCATAGTGTTCTTAGTCTGTCAAACTATCAAAGATAACACTTTTTCTATAATAGTCATTGAAGACCGGCCGCATATATTTGCACTAAAAAAAAGGTAAACAACATTTTCGGAGCTTTGACATTTGGTTTTATATGGGAAAGAGGCATCGTTCTATGCTGGCTTTCGTATAATTCTTCTTCAACAAAGCCTTTGGGCCTACATGTTGAAAGGCCTCCCATAACTGTGCTAACAACTGTTTGTTTATTCCGTAATGAACATGGATGTAATTAACGGAATAACCTTCTTCCAACATATGCATATACTTCAGACGATCTGCATAGGTGTGTTTTCTTTTCTTTTTTGACATAACAAAACCCCGAAAGTTTTTTGTCTAACTTTCGGGGTGCATGTCAATAGTCGACCTTTTTTTATATCTTAAAGGGTGCAAAAATAATTACTGCTCCTCTTCAAGGCGAAGGTGCTGTACGTAGATTGCCTTCATCTTAGCCGCACGTCTTATAACGCAAGGCTTCTCGAAGTTCTTACGAGCGCGAAGTTCGCGGATAGCGCCTGTCTTCTCGAATTTTCTCTTGAATTTCTTAAGAGCTCTTTCGATATTTTCGCCTTCTTTAACCTGTACGATAATCATTCCTTATATCACCCCCTTTTTCTCTAATATTCAGTGGACTACGTTTAGTCCGGTGGAGAATTGGACTGCAAATATAAGGAAAATTTATTAAAAAACAAGGTTTAAGCGTGGAAATAATTCTTTCTCAGCCAATACTCGAACAGCGGATCCAGAATATAGGCCGTGTCGTTATCGTCGAAGCTGATAATTTCTTTCTTGCACAGGGCTTCCTTTAGGCGTTTGATATTGGCCGAAGAGTTAAGATGGTAGCTCTGAATTACTTCCGCCGCACTGAACTTCGTGTGCCCGTCGATTACGGCGTGCAGAAGGTCTATCTGGAAGTCGGTCAGGTCGTAGAGCATACTCATAAAGCGAGGCTCGTGTATGCTCAAAAGCGACAACAAACTCTCCTGGGCGACGGCATCGGTGATGAATCCTCGGCTAAGAGCGTCGCAGATGGCAGCGAAGTGGTTAAGATAGTAGATGTTTCCCTTCAAGATGTCGTAAATGTGGGCGAGAAGCTCATTTTCTATGACTTTTCCGTTAGTCAGGAACCCTTTCAGGATGTGTTTCTCGGCCTCCTTATAAGGGATGGTGCTTAGCCTGATAATCCGGACGTCGCGATAGAAGAACTTGTACTTCTCGAAGATGAGTTTCATTCCGTTCACTTGGCTGCCCACCCAGATCCAAGAACATTGCGGGGCGCTGACGTGCTTCTCGTAAGCCTTCAAGAAGATATCCCCGTCCTTCACTTTCAGCAGGTTCTGGAATTCGAACAGCAGCACGATGATATGGCTTCCCGTGATTTGGGCCAATTCGACCGGCAACTCGAACACTGCCTCGGGCGAGAGTTCGTGCAGGAACTCGTTTCTGAGCCTGTCTTTTTCTTCTTGAGTGTGTGTGACTGCGCCTATGAGAGCTTCGGAGACCTTATTCAGGAATTCGTCGGTGCTTCTTAAGGATAGAAGGGAGATCTCGACCGTGGTGTATTTGAATCCTTCGATGGACAGTTCCAGTAGAGACTGGCGCAGAAGGGAAGCCTTTCCTGTTTTCGGGATGTCGTATAGGGCGACATTTTCTCCCGCTCGCAGAGAATTCTTCAAACATTCCCGTTCGGATAGCCTTCCGACGAATGTTTTTCCGCTAACTTGTCTATCGTAGGTAAAGGTCGTTTCCATCATAAAAAATCCTTAAATGCAAACTTACATAAAATCCGCCGATTTTAAGCCCGTTTGTGAAAAATAAATTGTTATTTATCGAAATTTTTTCTATCTTTGCGCTCCATTTAGATGGCCGTGGAGCTCTATAAGAGGCTTTCAGAAGAAGTCCGCTTGCGGTCGAAACTTTAACAAAGTTTTATTTTATGTACGCTATTGTTGATATTGCAGGCCAGCAATTCAAAGTCGAGGCAGGCAATGAAATCTTTTGCAACCGTCTTCCGGAGGCAAAGGGTGCAGCTGTGGAGTTCGCTAAGGTACTTCTCGTAGATAACGAGGGTGCAGTTAAGGTAGGTGCTCCTTATGTAGAGGGCGCAGTCGTAAAGGCTACTGTTCTCGCAGATGATGTCAGAGCTGACAAAGTTTTGGTATTCAAGAAAATCCGTCGCAAAGGCTTCGACAAATGCAACGGACATCGTCAGAAACTCTCTAAGATTCAGATCGCTGAGATTGTACTCGCTTAATTAAAACGTAAAAGGAAATTGAATTATGGCACACAAGAAAGGTCAATCAAGTTCAAAGAACGGTCGTGAGTCACAAAGCAAGCGTCTTGGACTCAAGAAATTTGGTGGTGAGGCTGTAAAGGCTGGTAACATTATCGTTCGCCAGAGAGGTACAGTTCACAATGCCGACAAGAATGTAGGAATGGGTAAAGACCACACTCTTTACGCTCTTATCGATGGTACAGTAGTTTTCACTCGCAAGAGAGAGAACAAATCATACGTGTCGGTTATTCCTTTTGAGAATTAATCTCGGAGGAAGTTGAATAATAGGACTTACACTCTTCGAGATGGGTGTAGGTCCTTTTTTGTTTGAAGATAAAGCTTTATAGTATATGTTAACTCTTAAAACACTCCGCGACGACCCTGAAAGGGTAATCGCCAAACTAAAAGTTAAGAATTTTGACGCAAAGCCTATCGTGGACAAAGTCCTCGAACTGGATGCGCTTCGCAGAGCCCTGCAGACAGAGAGCGATGCTCTTCTTTCCGTACAGAAACAAAAGGCAGCCGAGATAGGCTCGCTTATGAAACAAGGCCTTAAGGACGAGGCCGAGGAAGTGAAGGCGGAAGTAGCCGGAATAAAGGCTAAGTCGAACGACCTTCTCGCTAGAATGGATCTCGCCACTAAGGAACTCGAAGACAATATGGTTCTTCTCCCTAATATGCCTTGCGACCTCGTTCCGGAAGGAAAGAATTCGGACGACAACTTGGTAGTGAAGATGGGTGGTCCGGAGGTCAAGCTTCCGGAAGGTGCTCTTCCTCACTGGGAATTGGCTAAGAAATACGACATCATAGATTTCGATCTCGGAGTTAAGATTACAGGTGCCGGTTTCCCTGTATATAAGGGAAAGGGAGCCAAGCTTCAGCGTGCACTCATTAACTTCTTCCTCGATTTCAATACTGCAGCCGGATATAAAGAGGTCGAGCCTCCTGTAATGGTGAACAAGGAGTCAGGTTTCGGTACCGGCCAGCTTCCTGACAAGGAAGGACAGATGTACCATGCTAATCTGGACGATTTCTATATGGTGCCTACCGCAGAGGTTCCTGTAACTAACATCTTCAGAGACGTTATCCTCCAGCAGAATGAAATCCCTCAGAGGTTGACGGCATACACCCCTTGCTTCCGTCGTGAGGCAGGCTCTTACGGAAAGGACGTTCGCGGACTCAACCGTCTGCACCAGTTCGACAAGGTGGAAATCGTACGTGTGGAGAAACCCGAGGATAGCTACGCGGCTCTCGACGATATGGTGGCTCACGTAGAGGCTTTGGTTAACAAACTTGGCCTTAAGTATAGAATCCTGCGTCTTTGCGGTGGCGACCTGTCATTCACATCTGCCATTACCTACGACTTTGAGCTCTGGAGTGCAGCACAGGGAAGATGGCTCGAGATATCTTCCGTAAGTAATTTCGAGACCTACCAGGCTAACCGTCTGCACCTTCGCTATCGCGACGAAGATGGCAAGACTCAGCTCGCACATACCCTTAACGGTAGCTCACTTGCACTTCCACGTGTAGTGGCAGCCCTTCTGGAAGACAATCAGACGCCTGATGGCATCATCATTCCTGAGGTACTTCGTCCATACACCGGATTCGACAAGATCGACTAATTCATTTTATCATACCTTTAAATCCTCGAAATCGATGCGGTTTCGAGGATTTTTTATATCTTTGCGCCACATTAATACTTCAGGGCAGGGTGAGAATCCCGATCGGCGGTAAAGTCCGCGAGCCGAAAGGCACGAGCCGTTGAGACTACGGCACCGACAGTGTTCCCGTAAAGGGTAAGTCTGGATGGAAGAAGAAATTATGAAGAAAAAATATTTATTCGCAGTCATTATCATTTTTATGGCCGCGCCTAGGGCGTGGGCCGTTTGTGACACACTTAATCTCCAAGCATCCATAGTAAAGGCGTATTTCGCCAGCGAAGGTCGTAGCGCACTGAGGCTAGCGAACATCGACGAGCAGAAACTTCGCCTTAGAGGCGCCTCGCGCACATTCCCGGAATTGCTGAAGGGATTGCCAAGCCTCTATGCCACTTCCGAGTCTGGAAGTTATGGCGATGCGAAGATGAACATCAGAGGATTTGGCCAGGAAAACATATCCGTTCTCCTGAATGGCATTCCCATCAGCGGACTGGTGAGCGGAGGAATGTATTGGAATAACTGGATGGGCCTCGCAGATGCCACTTGGGCCGTGCAAGTACAGAAAGGCGTGGGAGCTTCGATGCTCTCGGACGGCTCTGTAGGCGGCTCGGTGAACATTCTCACCGAATCTCCCTCGGACAAACCTTTCGCGGAAGTGGGCTCCTACGCGGGCGGCGGCATCTACAAGGGCTACTTTAAGTTAAGTAGCGGAGAGCTTCCTCGCGGCTGGTCGATGAACCTGATGGCGTCGTACGTCGGTGGCGCCGGCTATGTTGAAGCGACATCGGTCAGCTCATTTGCCTATATGCTGAACGTGGCCAAGCGTCTGGCCCCGGAACATCGACTTCTGTTCACTGCCCTCGGCTCTCCGGAAAACCACGAGCAGCGCTCTTCGCGGCTCAGTGCGGCGGAAATAGCGGAATACGGCCGCCGATATAACAAGAACTGGGGCTATCGCGACGGTAAACCCTTCAATCTCAGCCTAAATAACTACTTCAAACCCTACTTCACCCTTCAGCATATCTGGGATGGTGAGCGCCTGTCGATGAAAAATTCCATCTACTTGGCCATCGGAAACGGTGGAGGAAGGTGGTCCGAGACGAAGGGCAGCGGCATCGCGACCTTCAGAACATCTGACGGGCACATCGACTGGGATGCGGTGATTCGGGCCAATCGTCTCGCCGATGGCTCGGCTCGTAATATTCTAAGCCAATATATGGCCGGGCACACGCAACTTGGCGCCATAAGCAGCCTGGAGTACGTTCTCGGACACGGCTGGAAAATAGGCGCCGGAGTGAACGCGCAGCTCTACTATACTTGGGAAAGGGAAAGGATTACCGACCTTCTCGGAGCGGACTGGTGGGAAGAAAGTCACGGCAGCGACCACGTGAAGAGAGTGGGAGATTACGTAAGGACCGATAACGGAAAGCGAATCCACCACGGAACTGCCTATATGACAGCGTCGTACGAGTCTCGAAAGTTGAAGGCCGACCTGGGTGTGTCCGTTTTCGGAAGCACTAACCAGAGGTGGGACAAGTATAATTATGTCGGGGACGACGTCTATAGCGACATCGCGCGTGGAACCGGAGAAAGCATAAAGGGAGGAATCCTTTACAAGGCGTCGCGAGCACATAGCTTCTACCTGAATGGTGGATGGTATAGTCGATTGCCTTATAGTAATGTATGGTTTTCGTCGGGAAACAATGAGATAACCCGAGGCGTGAAAAACGAAAGGAACATACTCGGCGAGTTAGGCTGGAGGATGGTCTGGGACAGTGGAAATGTAGAACTTACCGCCTATGCGGCCCGTTGGAAAAACCGCACGCTTATGTCCGGCAAATACCGTCGCCTCGATGCAGACGACGTGCGTTATATGATTACCGGACTCGATGCGCTCCATAAGGGCGTGGAAGCGAGCCTTTACCAGCGAATAGGAAGATGCGTGGAGTTCAAGGCCTTCGCATCGATAGGCGATTGGCGATGGATGAACGACGTAAGCGCCATTATCTACGACGATTATACGGGACTGGAAGCCGGCAGGGTAAATGTGTATTGTGACGGACTTCCGGTAGCCGATGCCCCGCAGACGCAGATGGGAGCGAATTTGAGGCTTAACGCTGCTCACGGATTCAGTATGGGTGTGGACGTGCAATACAACGACCGAATGTATGCCGATTTCGACCCGTCGACTCGAAATAATGCCGAGGACCGCGCGACTTCGTATCGCATTCCTGGCTATCACCTCCTCGGAGCTGATTTTTCGTGGACTATGGGTGGCAGACACACTCTGAACATGTTCTTGCGTGCAGATAATCTTCTGGACGTGTCCTACATCGAAAGAGGAAAGGACGGCGCGGCCCACGACCTCGAATCCTTTAGGGGGTATTGGGGCTTCGGACGAGTGATTTCTTTCGGCATTCGGTACAGACTCTAGAACGCCATATCGAACATAGCTCTCTGTGCCGTCTCGTTATTCTTTGCATTCATCTTTCCGAAGTTGAAAGTTATTCCGGCTAAGAAGAATCTGCCGAGTATGTTACTGTAAGAATCCATAACGTATTCGGCGGAAGTACTGCGATTCAGCGACTTTTTCTGGTTCAAGATGTCGTAGGCATTTAGGCTGAGGGTGATGGAGCCGAGCTGTTTCGAGATGCCCATATTCCAAATGAAATTCGGGTCGCCATAGCCGGCGGAGTAGCCTCGGTAGAAATAGTATGTGCCTTTAGTCTTGAAATTCCAGCCTGATCCCGTGCGTAAGATAATGGATGAGGCTAAATTGAAGTCCCAAGTGTTCATATCGGCACGTGGGTCGAGGGAATATTTCGTAATGCTATTCGCCGCAAATGCGCCTCCCGTCACCTCAAGGTGTTCACCGTTATATGAAAGTCCGGTATATGCCCTGTAAGATAGAGTGTTAGTGTTACTTTCCGCAAAACCGCTCTGTCCGCTATAGAATCTGTCACCTGAAGCGTCGCCCCAGATGTCCCGTATCAAGGCATCGTAGTCGAAGTTATCGCGATCTATCGCAGGTGTAGATGAAGCTACGGATTGATAGCTGATGCTTTTGCTATATGACGCATTGGCACTGACGTCGAACTTGAAATGCTTTTCCTTTCCGAAAGGAATGCTGTATTCGGTAGAAAAATAGTTGGAAATGGTAGGGGTGGTGGCATTGGCCGGAATAGCATATCTTACTCCATTCGCATCGAACCAGCTGGCGTAGACGGTATCGTGGAATCCTAGGGAATTATACATATAAATACTTAGGAACGAGTAGAGTTTAGGGTTATTCCGGTTATAGTGTATATAACTGTAATGTTGGAATCGAGGCCTTAGGAAGGTATTCCCGAGAGTAACTCGCACAGGGTTGCTGAGGTCTAGCGTAGGAGTGATGTCCCTGGCAGACGGTTGAGCGTTCGAGCAGTCGTATCCGGCCCTAAAGGTGTGTCCTTCCTTATTGAAACGGAACTCTATGCTTGGAGCCCAATCGAAGGTCCATATATTCTTTCCTACCGAGAATTTTTCGCCTCTGTTCTCGCTATCGGTGATATTTTGATTATGATAGCCGCTGATTCCGACTACGGCATTGAAATCGTCTTTCTGGTATTGAAGCAGAATGTCCTCGTTAATGGTGTAATTTGTGTTTTTCGTAAGTGTGGAGTAAAATATGTTTGACGAGCCGTCTGCCGCGTTGAAAGCATTTCTGGTCGAAGATGACTTACTCACTGTAGAGCTAACGCTGACCAATGCCTTCCAGTTCTTTGAAATGGGCTCTGTATAGTAAATGTCAGAATATGTGGCATTGGCCGAGGAGTTCGAATCGAAGAGCAAGTCCTTTCCCGATGTACTTCCATCCTCGAAACGGGTGAGGGATTTTTCGATGCTGTTACCGCGTCCGATCTTATAGTCACCTGTAAGATATAACATAAGTGAACGACCTTCCTTGCCGAAATCCTTTATTCCGGCATTTGCCCTGAAACTAGGATTCAAGCTATTTGAATTCGATACTTTCGAACTGTTGCTGCTATTCTTCGCGTTTCCTTCGCTCGCCGTGGAGGAACTGTTATCTATGGCGCTATTTGATGTGGCGTAAGTAATCAGTGGTCTAAATATGAGGACGTACTTGCTTTTGTCTATGTTATTTATGGCGAAGGCGGCCTTTAAGTTTTGTCCTTCGCTGGTGCCGTTGAACTGTGCATCTGTCTGTATGTCAGGCGCATCTCCCATAAAGGAAGTGGTGATGGAGCGTTCCTGGACATCCTTCTTGTTATAATTGTAATTCACGCTCGCATTGATTTCCGTGCCTTTCAGAGACGTGCTGTTGAGATTGGCTCCTGCCTGTGCCGAGGTCGTGAGACCTTGTTTCCAGGCCAATTCGTCCTCGTCGCCATTACCGTAAACCACCATCGAGTGTTCGTCCGGCCGCTCGGCATTTCGAGCGTTTCCTATGATGGTGAGCTGGTTCTTCTCACCATAGAGCGAGAGCATACCGCTACCTGTGTAAAGGATGCGGTCCGATTCTAACGTACTTCCTCCGTCCAGTCTTGCATTTCCGAACCATCCTCTTTTGTATTCCTCCTTCAATTGCACGTCCATAACCTTTTCTTTGTCGCTGTTAGTGCTAACTCCGGTAAAGGCTGCGACGTCCTTATCTTGGTTTATGACCTTAATCTTATCCACTATCTTTGCCGGCAGGTTCTTTACGGCCATTGACGGGTCGTCGAAGAAGAAAGTCTTGCCACCCACGGTGATTTTTTCCACTTTCTCCCCGTTAACCTTAACCGTGCCATCGTCGGCCACTTCCATGCCTGGCATTTTCTTAAGCAAGTCTTCGAGCATAGCGTTATCGGCTACCCTAAAGGCAGATGCGTTATACTCGACGGTATCCTTTTTAATGACTATCGGGTTACCTACTGCGGTTATGGTCGCAGCGTCTATGTATTCAGGATTTTCCTCCATCTCGATATCGCCCAAATCCTTAGACCAGCCTTTTAGGTCATATTCCTTAGAAAAGGTCTTGTATCCTATGAGCTCGGCATTTACGCTGTATCTGCCCGGGATTATCTTGTCTATGGACACTTTTCCCTTATCGTCGGTCAGCGCGAAATAGGTGATTACCGTGTCCTTTTGTGGAATGAGGTATACCGAGACGTAGCTTAGAGGCTCTCCGGAGGTTTTGTCAATGGTGCGTAATTTTAAGGTTACGTTTTGGGTTTTCTCCAGCTGGGAGAAGTCGAGATAAACCTGTCCGTGGACAGGGCGTATGATTAAGAGCAGGAAAACTGCTACTATTAAATGCCTTTTCATCGCAAATACTTTTGTGCTAAGATATCTAAATTTACGTATATTTGAAAAAACTTCTTAACATTTCCGGTGGTTCTCCGTCTTATATATGAAGGCGTAAAAATGGAGCCTGATATGGATTATGAACGAGAATAAGACTACATACGATGTGTTTCTGTCTTTAAGAGACGAATTGGTGGATTATGCGGCAGCGCTGCTTAAGTCCAGGGACGATGCGCAGGACCTCGTGCAGGACCTGTACGTGAAGCTCTGGGCTAGAAAGGACGAGTTGTCCGAGGTGGAGAAACCACGCGCTTTCTGTATGACCATCATCAGAAATCGTTGTCTTGACATTCTCGAGTCCCATGAAAATAGGCAAAAATCGCAGATGCCCTCAGAAATAGAGGACGAACATTCCATCGAAGAGCAGATGGCGGCGAAGGAAAGGCTTGTGGCAGCATTGGCCCAGATAAAAAGACTGCCCGAGGGGCAGCAGACAGTTCTGGCCAAGCGGGTGGTCGAGGATATGAGCTACGAACAGATTAGCGCACAGACGGGATTGAGCGAGCAGAACCTTCGCACTCAGATGAGTTTGGCCCGAAAGACGCTCAGGCAGCGTCTCGCGTGGGCATTTGCGGTTCTGGCAGTGGCGATGGCAGTGGGAGTCGGCGTGCTTTTCCATAAGCCGCAACCGCTGGAGGATACGTATAGTGACCCGCTGCTGGCCTATGCTCAGGTAGAGAAGACATTTGGTTTTATTTCCACGAAAGTCGATAAGGGAATGCAAGTAGCGCGCGATGCGGAACTGAAACTCGAACGTGTGGATGAAGTATTGAAAAAAGTTAATTATTAGTAAAATGAAAAAGATTATTTTAGCGGCAGTCTTGATGCTGTCTTGTGTGGGGGCTTTCGCCCAGAGTGGTAAGGACATTTATAAGAAGTACTCTAAGGAGAGGGAAGTAAGCGCGGTGTATATCTCGCCGGCTATGTTCAACCTGATGGGGCGTGTTCCGGATATGGATATAGAAGGGGAGGACGTAAACCTGTCTCCTGTAATCAAGAGCCTGTCGGGACTCTATATCATCGACAGCGAGAATGTACGAGTGAATGCGAGATTTTCGGAAGATGTCAAGAAACTCGTGGCTTCGGGGAAATTCGAATTGCTTATGGAAGCTAAGGAAGAAGACGAAGTGATGCAGATATATATCATAAGCGAAGGCGATTATGTGACCTCTTTCGTAATGCTCGCGCTCGAGGACGATGAATGTTCATTCATTTGTATGGAGGGCAAGATGCTTAAGGAGGAGATGATGAAATTGATAGGTGGAGCGATAAGTGACAATATGTAAAGAAAAAGAGTATCAGAAGAATGGTTTCTGATACTCTTTTTTTTAGTTTTAAAGACAGTGGAGAATTTTCATTACCTTGTCGGTGTCGAGCGTAATGAGTTCTCCTTCTTTTTGATATTCGTAGTTACTGAATGTGTACATCTGCAGGTAGGAGTGACGGCTGTGTTTGTTATAGTAGAAATCTACCCTGAAGCTTCCTCCTTCGTGACCTTCCTTGACGGCCACTGATTCGCTCTTTCCATTTATGAAGTTTAGGAAGGACTCTTTTCCGTCTCTGCTCAGGTCTACGGATTTCTTTACATAGACGCTCTGGTCGTCGTCAAGCTTATAGCCCGATTTATAGATGATTAGGATGAAAAGGCCCAGGCCTGCGAGGCAGAGTGCCAATCCTTTATTAATGAAAAACAGCGCTACGGCTACGATGATTAAACTGATGGAAATGGTGAGGTCCTTAGTCGTGTGGACCTTTTTGAAATTGTAAGTCATACTGATTTATTTTTAAGATTCGCTTGATGAAACGCAGCACGATTGTTAGTGTGCTACCGGTGGGGCGTAAGTTACGCCAGTATAGCAGAATAATTCTAAATCAGTAGATTACAGATGGAATATGGTAGGTTCGCGGAGCAGAATTGACCACGCGAATTCGAATCCAAGTTTTCTGAATGACTAAATCTTCTCAAGCCATTTAGACAGATGGCCGATATGGCGTTAGGAGCGTCGTGCCGAGGTATGTAGCGCAGGGGAGTGCTCATAGCGGAAGTTACGCTGAGGGCGTTCGAAGTGCTGGCGTCGCGGCATTCCAGGGCGCAGGAAAGCGCCTCAATGTTACCGATGCTCACGACTTCTTCCTGATGATGCATATTCTCGACTATGGACGAAGGAATCGTAGCCTTGGCCAAGCACAATGCGCTCAGCAAGACTACAAATCCTATCCATATTCTCTTACTCATAATCCTCGTAAAGATAATAAGAAATCTTAAAAAAAAGCTATCTTATTTCGATTTCATCGATTATGTTTTGCATCCCGGCATATTCGTCCAGAACCCACATTACATATCGTATATCCACGCAGATACATTTGTTATATCCTTCGGTGTAGTGCACGTCGCTCGCCAGGGACTCGACATTTCCGTCGAATGCCAATCCTATCACCTCGTCCTTCGAATTGAGTACGGGACTGCCGGAATTGCCTCCGGTGATGTCGTTGTCCGTCATAAAGTCGATGTACATAGGACGGGACTTGGATGCCCAGCGGGCCCAATCGCCCTTGCAAAGCATTTTCATAAAATCGTCCGGCGGGCAGAACTCGCTGGAAGAAGGATTGTACTTCTCGAAGATTCCTACAGGATTGCTATGCCAATCATATCTCACGCCGTCTCGCGGTTCTATCGAGCACACCTTTCCGGTAGTGTAACGCATAGTGGAATTGGCATTAGGATACTGTCTGACACCCTTTTCCTCTTGCATTTGGTAGAAAGCTCTGGTGTATTCGCTCTTCATCTTCGAGAATTGGTTCCTGCGGCGAAGGCTATGGCAGGCCTCGTTAAGCGTGCTTACCTTCAGGTCTTGCTGGAAGCGGAATAGCTTGTCGCTTAGGATGTCTTCCTTACCGTGCAGCCTTTCTGCATTCTCCGGCGAAGCGAAGACGGAATCGTCCCAGATGTAATCTGTAATGGCAGAGTAGTCGTCTGCGAACTGCTCTTCAAGGCTTTTCTGGAAGTCTCCCCAGTATTCTTGCGGAATATTCTTATAGAATTCTTCGACTGAGAATCTTATGAGTTCCTTTTCTACTCTCGGGTCAGTCTCTGCCCATCCCTTTTCGAGGATTTTGCGTATTTTTTTGTAATCGTGGGCGTTATTCGAGCGCATTACGGTCCTCCAGATGATAGGGCCTCTAAACATAGTCTCCCTGAAGTAGGTCTTGGTCTTTTCTATCTCCTTTACTGAGTCGTAGTAACCCTGCATATCGGAAAGTAGATTTCCCCAGAGCATTTTTCTATTTTCGTCGCGATTGATCCAGTCCTGGAGTTCCTTTTCGGAAGCCTCCTTTTGAGCGATGACGCCGAACCTTCTTACGCACTGCTCCTTACCCTGTTCGAGCTCGGCTACGTTACTCAAGGAGAAGAACGCGTTAGAGTATTTGAGCTTTATCTCCGGGTCTCTTTCCATCCAGCTTTTCATTATCTGCATCTGGCGAGCGCGAAGCGAGTTGTTTATAGGAAGAAACTCTTCCTGCTCGAAACGGGTCTCCATAGAGCTCGCATAGCGGTTCGTGCGTCCCGGAAAGCCTATGACCGTGGTCTTATCGCCTTTCTTATAGCCTCTGCGCGAGACTTTCAGGTATTTGACAGGCTTGAGCGGAACGTTGTTAGGGGAGTACTCGCTCGGCGAGCCGTCCGGCGCGGTGTAGACGCGGTAGAGCGTGAAGTCGCATTTGTGCTGTGGCCATTGCCAATTATCTATTTCGCCTCCGAATTGGGATATGCTTTCGGGCGGAGCCGCTACGAGCCTGACGTCGGAATAGGCTTCATAAAGGGAAACGTAGAACTTCATCCCGCACCACATAGGGTCGAACGAGGCCTCAAGCCCCGAGCGGGACTTGTATCTGGTTTCCATTATGTGCCCTAACTTTCTGAAGGTGACTTCCTTTCCGTATTCTGATTTGAGACTGTCGCGGAGTGCATTGGCTTCGTCCGTAACGTCTATCATTTCTTTCAGAAAGAACACTCTTCTTCCGGGGATGGGGAGTTCCTCTTCGAGAGAATGGGCCCAGAAGCCGTCTCGAAGGTAGTTGTGTTCGTTCGTGCTTAGCGAAGCGATGTCCGCATAGGCTACGTGCTGGTTCGTAATCAGAAGACCTTGGTCCGAGATGATGCTTCCCGTTCCGAAGAAGTCTATGGCGACGATTGCGTCACGCGCATCGCCTTTCAGGTCTTTTACGAGCCACATACCTTCGTCTGCGTGGGCCAATTGGCATAAAAACGCAAGAGAAAGCGCTAATGGAAGAATCTTTTTCATAAACTATAAAAGACAAATTATCAGTATTTGTACATATTTTCTTTAACTGGACCGAAGAGAAAGTACCTTTCGGACGATACGCGCTTCGCGCTATCCCTCCCACTTCGTGGGCCCCTCCCGTTCACACACCACGGGCGGTGAGCCGTCCGAGAAGGCACATTTCTCATCGGTCTATTCTATAAAAATGCTTGGTTCGACTCCGAGGCAGTCGCAGACGGCGACGCGGGCGGTAACCGTCTTCTTCTGATTAGGGAAGACGGAGACGTAGTTGTCGCTCCAGAATACAGGATTGATCTGCTCCCCGTTCTTATCATAAAGCGACAAGCACTTCATAAAGGCGAGCCTTCCCGTAGTATTCTCAAGCTCCACGCTAATCACATACTCCTCTCCGTCCCTCGCGATCGATACCGAGCTCTCCAGCTCTGTATTCCTTAATCCCGGAAGAAGCACGAGACTGCTATGCTGAGAGTAGAACCAGTATATGTTATCGGAAATGATACGACCTGTAGAATCGCTCATCTCCAGCTTTATGAAGTAGTTATAAGAGTACCTTCCGTGCTGTGGTACCTGCATCACCTCCTTATAAGATGAGGGGGCCACGCTGATGGTACGGCTCTCGCTCCACACGGTCGACATGTCGTAGTTCACCACGCTGGCGGTAACGGTAACGTCCTTAAGCGACGAATGAATGGAGTTTATGACAGAAACCGTCAGGTCGTTAGCATTAAGCTGAACGTGCTGAGGCTCCATGGCCCTCTTCGCGAAATAGTAGGAAGCGTTAGGGCATAGGTACCAGTCGTAAATCTGCCAGCCCACGTCCGGCCAGCACGAATTGAGTTTCCAAATCATTACGCCCGTGGTGATGTCCCACATGCGGTGATTGGCCGCCTCGAACATAGCCCTGTAGCCGTCTGCGTTAAGGATTTGCGCATTGTCTGCGTACTCCTTCGCGCTGCTTGGCGGAGCTCCGAACATCGTTCGAAGGGCGTTGTCGTAAGAGCGGTAGCAGTAATTGTCCACGTCCCAGGCACCGTGCTCTGCCCAAGTGCTGTCGAGCGGGAAGATAGGATTGGCCCGATCCCCCTTTTCCAGATTTGGCATAAAGCGTTTCAAGCTGCTGTAGGCCGGCATCGAAGGCGTGCCTAGCTCGTTACGAAACATCTGCAGGTACACTTCGTTAACCTTGTCGAAGTAGTAGGCCGGTTTTTCCCAGTTGTAGTCAGGAGCGCCGTCGTCCGTGGTTCCGGTAGGCAAATCATCCAGAAGGTATGGAGTCAGGGCTTCCACGTCCCAGTGGAAACTCGTGGTAGGGAAGTAGTCGCGGGTAGTGTCCAGCTCTCGCACCTTCTCCTTAGTCCTGCGGTAAAGGCTCTCATTCATAAGCACTTCGTTTACGCCCACCCAAGAGATTATCGAAGGGTGGTTACGATAGCGAAGCATCATATCCTCTACGCTTGCGATGGCCAGGTCGTGGTCCAGCGGGTTGTCGGCATTGTCTTGTCCCGGCACCATCCTGAAGCACTGGTAGAAGACGTGCCACCACATAATGCCATATTTGTCGAAGGCCTCGAACCATTCATCGCTCGGAGATGGCATATCCTCACTTCCGACGATGGTTATGTTAGCATCTGCCATAAGACGAACCTGGTCGTATATGTTTTTAGGACTTTCGTCCAGCAAGATGTCCGGCTGAATCCATCCTCCCTTGCAGAAGATTCGCTTGCCGTTAATCCAGTACATCCTTCCGAAGTCTTCACCCTTCTGCATAAGGCCGCTACGCACCTCTCTGATACCGAAGTCCAGTTCCTTTACGTCCGAGCACTTCGCGCCCTCGTCGAAAGAGAGCTTGAGGTGGTGAAGCCACTGCTCGCCGTAGCCGTTAGGGAACCACAGGTGCGGGTCCTTGACTGCGAGAGAAGGGAAGTCCTTTTCACTTAGCTCGATAGTGCGCTTTTCTCCCGGCTGCAGGGTGATGCCCTCGCTGATACGGAAAGGTTTCATCTTTCCATCCATCTTCTTCGTGTATGTCGGGAATTTCACTTCGTCGACGAGTGCGATTCGGGCATTGAGCTTACCCTTTACCTGACGCTTCGAATGGTTTGCTAGCTCTACCTTTATGCTAATGTGCGCCAGAGTGCTGTCGCTTACGGTCGTGCTTACGAAAGGATTCTCTATGGTGATATCGTCGGTAGCGTGAAGGGTAACTTTCTGGTAGATACCCATATTTCTGTCCCTAACTGCCGGAGCGCAGTCCCAACCGCCTGATATCTTGAGTGTTTCGTCCTGGAAGATATCCGTACTGTGACCTCTTACCGGACCCATCGGAACGAATTGCGTGCCGGGGGTAGGGGTGCCCGGATGGTCCACCTGATAGATTTTCAGGGCTATGCCGTTCTTCTGGCCTGCCTTCACGAAGTCGCTGACATCCAGACGGAAGCGCCTGAACATACCCACGATGTCCTCGTGGTCCGCCACCTTCTTTCCATTCACCCAAACATCTGCCCTATAGTTAATTCCGTAGAGGGTAAGCCAAACCTTCCTCCCCTTGAAGGAGCGAGGGATCACGACCTCCGTGCGGTACCAGTAAGGGTCCTGCCACGGATTTCTACCGCTTTCCAGATAGTTGTATTTCGCCAAATCAAGCCTTTCGTTGAATTCGTCGGACACATCCGGAATCAGATAATTGTTCAGGCCAATCCTCGGGTCGGGATAGACGCCTTCCTTAACCAGAGCGTTCAGCACGGTCGTCGGAACTTGTGCCCTGAACCACCCGTCGGTTCTGAAATCTGTCTTCGATACGCTCTCGCCGCTCGCCCCGAACTCTGCGGAATTGATTATCTGCCAATCCTTAAGCTCAATCCCTTGCGCATTTGCGAGAACTGCGGAAGCGAAAAGTAAAAGTAGTGTCAAGCTTTTTTTCATTATTCGGTAGATGTTACTTTATTAGCTCTTGTGAAATTGCCCGGAATAAGGTTCTTCTCCTCCGCCCATCTGTCCACCATCAACTGCAGCGGGACTATGGCCGGGATGGCGAAAAGGTCCGCATCCTCGCACTCTACGACTATCTGCAAAAGATTATCGCAGGTCTGGGCCAATTCCTTATCCGTAAGCAAGATGACCTTACCTCCGAAGGCGAGTATGTCGCTCACCAGTCGCTCCATCTGCGGGAAGACTCCCGAAGCGGAATGCGCGAACAACACACCGATGAAATCCTTACCCACCATTTCCAGCGGGCCGTGCCTGAATTCTCCTCCCAGAAGCGCAGATGCAGGGGTCTTCGTGGCCTCCATAAACATAAGTGCGGTCTGTGAAGCGCTCGCGAAAACTGGCCCTCGAGCCACCACCTGCACGAATTTGTGCTCGCCCAGCGCGTCTACCGCTTTCCTCAGGTATTCTTCTTTTCCGGCCAATCCGTCCGCCACACATCCGGGCAGCTTTTCGAGAATCTCTGCGTCTACCGGCTTCCCTAATATCTTCTCGGCCAATAAGTACGCTACCAGATATGTGCAGATGAAGGTTTTCGTGCTGGTCATATCCTCCTTGCCGGCGAAGCAAGGAAGACTAATTTCCGAAAGTCTGTCCAGTGAGCTGCCTTCGGTATTCGTGATGCCTATAACGGTAGGACAGTCGTCTTCTTTGTGAAGCTTTTCGAGTAGTTTTACCACTTCGTAGCTTTCGCCCGACTGGGAGATGGCTACCAGAAGAATATCCTTATGCATAGACGGGTAGCGGAAGTGAAGCAGTTCTCCGGTGTCGATTGCGCTTGCGTTTATGCCACCCGCATTAAGCAGCGAAGCTGCGGCGCAGGAAACGAAATAAGAGCTTCCCATTCCTGTAAATACCAGGGAAGTGTACTTTCCGGAAGCCCATAGTTTAGCAGTTTTGTCTAAAAGATTACAGCCTTCAGAGCTAAGATAGTGTCTTAAAGTCTTTTCAAGAGCTTGTGGCTGTTCGTGAATTTCATCGAAAAACTGACTCATAAATCTAAAAAACGTTTATATGCAAAATTAACAAAATAATTCTCTATATTTGCCTATATGTTAGATGATTTTCGCCTGAGGGTTTTCGAGACTTTGTGCAGTACCCTGTCCTTTACGCAGACAGCGAAGCTGTTAGGCGTAAGTCAGCCTGCCATCAGTCAGAATATCAGCGAATTGGAACGAGACCTCGGAGTCAGTCTCTTCGATAGGAACGGAGGAAAGGTTGCCCTTAACGAAAACGGAGAGAAGTTTAGGGGATATAGCCACCAGATTTTGCATTGGTACAGGGCCGCCTCGGCCGCTTTCTCTACCGAAGATGAAAGTAAGCCAGTGGAAGTGGAGCTTGACAGCGGAAAGGTGGTGCAGATATGGACTTGCGGGGAGGACATACATCTAAAACTTAAAACAGATTAATTTTAAAATGATAAAAAGCTATGAAATCTTCAAGCATTCTTATGACAGTCCTAATGGGGAGTGTCATCGTGTCGGGCGCAGTTTCCTGCTCGACATCCGTCAAAATTTCACAGATTCAAAGTAAAGGCCTTAATTCCACTCTTACGCTTCCGAGCGAGAAGGAATTGAGCCGTTATGGAGGAGAGGCGCGAAGCCAAAGCGCAGATTCGGACGGACTATATGCTATGAAGGTGTCTCGTGACGAGGAAACCGGGGAGTCTATGGCAAGTGAAGACTTGGAAGCAGCCGTAATCGTGGCACGATTCAGAAATACTGCCGAGCGCCGCGGTATGGTCAATTTCGACTTCATGATAGTGGCCTCAGATTCGCTTCAAGACCCTTCTTGGCAGTTAAGATTCTATCCTACAGTTTACTACGATACCGATTCGCTTAATCTCGCTCCCGTTTACCTTAGCGGAGCCGATTTCCGTGCGGCGCAGCTTCGTGCCTATACGAGATATAATGACTATCTCGAAGGTATTAGACGCGATAGTCTTAACTTCATAGACAGCAGGCAGCGAAACGCCTTTAACGAACGCTTTCCTCAGAGGCCGCTGAGCGAAAGCGATGTGGACAAACACTTCGAAAGACCTCTTCTCATTCGCTATAATGCGTATAAGTCGTCTCGAAAGGACGCCGTGCGAGAGAAACTGATAACAGCCCCATTGGCAGGCTCGGAAGTGAGGCGCGACACCACTGCGGCCCATTCCGACGAGCGTTTCATATATCTATATCGACAGAGCATTCCTTCGAGAAGATCGCTCCATAAGTTTACCCTAAGGGTTAGGACCCAGATTTTCGATGGGAAGAAGGTGATTTACTCTTTCCCGGCTTCGCTTCCGATCACCTATTATGTAAGTTCGCTAAGTTCGCTGGTCGATAATGGATTGGCCTCGAATCACGCAGGTGATTCCCTTTATACGAAGGGCGTACGGGCGCTTAGGGACAGGAATTGGGAGGAAGCTCTGGAGGCGCTGGCTCCGTACGAGGATTATAATAGCGCATTGGCATATGTGTCGCTCGAGTACAATGCCACGGCTTGCGGCGTGCTGGAAGGATGTGGCTACGAGGCGGCGAATGTCTGCTATCTGAAGGCATTGGCATACTCGAGAAGGGGACTGGAGGAGCAGGCGGTCGAGCAACTGTGTAGGGCGGTCGAGCTGGAGCCCACCTATCGTCACCGCGGTAATCTCGACCCCGAAATCGCCTCACTGATAAATAAGTACGACCTTTTCGAGGAAGATGAGTTTTAAAAAAGGCAGGGAATTAAACCCCTGCCTTTATAGTGTCTATTTAAGAGTGAACTTCGTCGTGCTCCTGATGTCCTGTGATGAAGGACCTATGAGTACTTCGAATTCTCCCGGTTCAGCCACCCAGCCGTGCTTCTCTATGCTATAGAAACTGAGAGCGTCGGATTTGAGCGTGAACTTGACGGTTTTGGTCTCGCCCGGCTTGAGGGAAACCTTCTCGAATCCCTTGAGCTCCTTTACAGGACGGTCGATGCTGGCTACAGGATCTGCTATGTAAAGCTGGACTACCTCTGCGCCTTCTCTGTCACCGGTATTCGTTACAGGTACGGTGATGGTTATCTGCCCGTTAGCCTTTATGGCGCGTTTGTCGGCGTGTGCATCTCCGAACTCGAATGTGGTGTAGCTAAGACCATATCCGAAAGGCCATTGAACAGGAATGTCCTTAGCCTCGTACCATCTGTAACCTACATAAACGCCCTCGTCGTAATAGGTCTGCCAATACTCGTCGCCCTCCTCCTTGATGCCAGGATACTGGCGCTCGGTCTTGATAGGGCCGTCTTCGTATTTGAACGGAACGGTAAAAGGCATCTTTCCGGAAGGATTGATTTTACCCGTAAGCACGTCTGCCAATGCATTTCCTGACTCTGTGCCTCCGTACCATCCTTGAACTATGGCGTCAGCCTCATCGGCCCAAGGCATGGAAACAGGTGAGCCTGAGATGTTCACTACTACGAGTTTCTTAGCGACTTCGGCAAGTGCCCTGATGACTTTTTCCTGGCCATAAGGCATATCAAGCTGCACGCGGTCCGTACCCTCGTTATCCTGGTGGTTGCTCTTGTTAAGACCACCCACGAAGATTACGTAGTCGGCGTCCTTCGCCTCTTTCACGGCTTCCGCTATGAGCTTTTTCGCAGAGCGGTGGTCAGTAAGGTCTTGGCCTGTATCTACCAGATTATAAGAAGTGGAGGTGTCGCCCACATATCCGCGAACCCATTTCACGTCGGCCTTTCCGGCAAATGCGTTCTGAAGACCCTCTAGAGGGGTGATTTCGTAAGCGGTCTTGAGGTTTGAGCTACCTCCGCCCACTACCATTTTCTTCACTGCATTTTCACCCACGAGAAGAATCTTTCCACCTTCCTTAACGTCGAGTGGAAGCGTGTGATCCTCGTTTTTAAGCAGGACTACGCCGGCAGCGGCGATGTCTCTTGCAGCCTTATAGTGCTCAGGACATACGAAACGGCCATAGTTAGGCTCCGGACGCATACTGGTGCGGAATATGGTGCGAAGAATTCTGCGCGCCTTGTCATCCAGCTCCTTAGTAGTGTATTTGCCTTCCTTGATGCCCTTAAGGTAAGGGTTTGCCATATGGTAGTTCCTGTAACTGTCGCTCGCTGCGCCTCTAAGACCATTGGTCCAGGTACCCATCTCGATGTCGAGTCCGTTCTTTATGGCCTCTTCGCTGTCGCGGCATCCGCCCCAGTCGCTCACTACCACGCCGTCGAATCCCCAGTCGCCTTTCAAGATGTCGACGAGAAGTTTCTTGTTATGACAGTTGTATTGGCCGTTATAGAGATTATAGGAACCCATAATCGCCCAAGCACCACCTTCTTGCACGGCGGCCTTGAATGCAGGGAGATAGATTTCGTGAAGCGTGCGGTCGTCCACTACGGAATTAGACTGGGTGCGCTGGAACTCCTGATTGTTCACCGCGAAGTGCTTTACGCAGGCTGCTACGCCGTTTTTCTGAACGCCCTGTACGTATGGGACCACCATCTTTCCTGATAGGAAAGGGTCTTCGCCCATATATTCGAAGTTACGTCCGTTATAAGGGGTGCGGCAGATGTTGACGCCAGGACCGAGAAGTATGTCTTTCTTACGATAGCGGGCTTCCTCGCCTATGCAGTTACCGTAGAGCAGGGACATTTCCTTGTCCCAAGTCGCCGCGAGGTTGATAAGGGCTGGGAAAGCCGTGCAGGAGTCGTTAGTCCATCCAGCCTGGTCCCACTCGTCCCAAAGCACCTCCGGACGGATTCCGTGAGGCCCGTCGGTGTGCCAGACTTCCGGAATACCCAGACGCGGAACGCCGCGGGAACTGAATTTGGACTGTGCGGTGGTCATACCCACCTTTTCCTTAGTGGTCATTCTGGCCAATGCATCCTCGACCCTGTCCTCTACCGGAGCATTAGGGTTAAGGTAGGTCGGGCCGTCGAATTTCGGCTGGTTGCAGCAGGCGGCCAGGGCCAGCGCAACTGTAGAAAGGATAATGGTTCGTTTCATATAAAGTGTTTTGTTTAATCTAGTAATCGTATCACATATGATCAAGACCATAAATTTAGCAAATATAATTTAATTTCAATCCATAAATATTGATTACCTTTGCGCCATGAAACAAATGACAAAACTTTTTAAGATGATTTGCCTGGGGGTGGGTCTTCTTGCCGTGTCTGTCGACGGCTATTCTTGGGGACAGAAAGGTCACGACGTTACTTGTGCCATCGCACAGAAACATTTAACTAAAAAGGCTTCGAAGCAGATTTCCGAGATTCTCGATGGTAAGTCCATCGTTTATTGGGCCAATTGGATGGACAGTGCAAGCCACACTCCTGAATACAAACACACAAAAACTTGGCATTATAAGAACATCGATGCCGACGAAACTTACGAAGACGCTCTCTTGAACGAGAATGGCGACGTGGTTCGCGCTGTGGAAAACCTCATCGCCGACTTGAAGGGCGGCAACCTCAGTAAGGAGCAGCAGGCTCTTTCCCTTAAGTTCTTGGTTCATCTGGTGGGTGATTTGCATTGCCCTATGCATATGGGCCACAGGTCCGATCTGGGCGGCAACAAATGGCAGGTGCAGTATTTCAATAGGGGAACCAACCTCCATTCCATCTGGGATTCAGGCGTTATCGAGAGCGCACATAAATGGACTTATACCGAGTGGGTGGAGCAGATCGATACGAATAGCAAGGCCGTGAATAAAAAATTGGCCGAAGGTACTCCTCAGGAATGGGGAAAGGAAACTTACGAAATCTGCAAGACCATTTACGATGCCACTCCTGTGGGCTCTAAATTGTCTTATGACTATGTAGGTGAGTGGACTACCACTATCGAGGACCAACTCCTTCGCAGCGGCCTTCGCCTCGCTTCCGTCTTGAACGAAATTTTCAAGTAATTTTTTTATATTTGCGGCCCGAAATCTTCGTAGTGTTGCGAAGATAGGTTAGTTTAGTAGTGTATGAAAAGTGGTAATGGTATGCCGCTTAGGGTGTGGTTTCCTCTGGTAGGACTCACTCTCTCGACTTTTATTTTTAACACGTCCGAATTTATTCCCATCGGACTGTTGACGGACATAGCATCTGACTTCAATATGACTGAGGCCGGTGTCGGAATGTTGATTTCCGTCTATGCTTGGGTGGTGATGCTCTTGTCTCTCCCTCTGATGATTTTAGCTTCAAAGGTGGAACCGAGGAAGTTGCTGCTGGGTTTGGTCGCAGCATTTTCCGCGTTTCAGGTGATGTCGTTCAGCTCCGTTAATTATGCTATGCTGATGGCTTCCAGAATAGGTGTGGCTTGCACTCACGCCATATTTTGGTCGATAATCTCTCCGATAGCAGTAAAAATCGCACCCGAAGAACATAGGGCATTGGCATTGAGTATGGTGGTGACCGGCTCTTCGATAGCGATGATTCTGGGAATGCCAATTGGCAGGATGATTGGCCTGCATATAGGGTGGAGGATGACCTTTTTAAGCATAGGCATCTTTTCATTTGCCACTTTCCTATATCTGCTTGCGACTCTGCCATCTATTGCTCCGAGCGGAAAGTTCTCGGTAAGGGATTTGCCCGAAATGTTGCATAATAAGGCGCTGGTCGGGCTGTATCTGTTCGTGTTGCTCTTTTCAGGGGCCTATTATATATGCTACAGCTATATAGAGCCTTTCCTGAAGCAAATCGTGGGTATGCCGGATTCGCTTGTGACCAGAGTGCTGATGATTTTCGGATGTGCGGGAATAGTGGGTAGTATCTTGTTCTCCAAGTTCTATTCGAAGAACAAGTATTTCTTTACCACTTGCATTATGGTAATCTTCGCGACTTGCATGCTTCTCATCTTCCCGGTTTCGAAAAGTGCATTGGCTATCATAGTGTTATGCGTGTTCTGGGGATTGACGTCCACTACATTTAATGTGTCTATGCAGAACGAGGTCATTAATCTTACCACGCCGGCACAGAGTGCGGTGGCGATGTCCATATCTTCCGGAATCTTCAATATGGGAATTGGCTGCGGAACTTATATAGGGGGACTGGTATGCACGCATTCTTCCATAGCCAATATAGGCTTCGTGGCGGGAATAGTAGCCGTAGTGGGCGTATTGTATTGGGTTTTCAGACTGTCCGGCCTGTATAAGGTAGCGGAGCTGCGACGGGGGCAGTAGTTTGGAAGATAGAGTGTGCAGGTGACTCTTGGAAAATCTTTACCAACTTTTTTAATGTTTACTTAAAAGATTATTAATGAAGAAGTTCAAGGCGATTTTTAGCGACATAGACGGGACACTGGTGAGTTTTACGACTCATCGGGTGCCGGAGAGTACATTTAAGGCGATCGAACAGGCTCGAAGTCAAGGCGTAAAGGTAATCATAGCGACCGGCAGGCCTTTCGGAGATTTCGATATTATAGGGGATGTGCCTTACGATGCCGTCATCTCTTTGAACGGATCGGATTGCCGATGGAAAGACGGCCAAGTGATTCGCCGGCATTTTATCGACTACGACGAATTCAAGAAGATGTCGGAACTGTCCGACGAGTACGGATTCGCGCTATGCCTTGAACTAAGCGAAGGCTTCTTCATAAACCGCATAACCCCTCCTGTACTGGATGTCGCCAATACTCTTAATCATTCGGTTCCGGTTCCGGCCGACATCGAAGAGGTGTTCAGAACCTATGGCTGCGGGCAGCTGTCCGCTTATTTCGATGCTGAGACCGAGCGGAAGGTGATGCCTCAAGTTCCCGGCCTTTACGCAAGCAGGTGGCATCCCGGGTTCGTTAATATAGATGTCGCGGGCATCGACAAGGGGACGGCCTTAAAGGAAATGGCCGGGCTTATGGGAATTGGCATAGATGAGACTATCTCCTTCGGCGATGGGGGAAATGACATCCCTCTCATTAAAGCTGCCGGTTTGGGTGTGGCGATGGGGAATGCCGGAGAGGAGCTGAAGGCCGTGGCCGGCTATGTCACCGCTTCGGTCGACGAGGATGGGTTCGCTGCCGCCCTGCAAAGATTTGTGCTGTAGCTCTGCTTCTCTTTTTTACCACCTGGCCTTTTTTTCGCTTTGTCTGCATTTTAGCGACTTCGCAAGAGACTCAGTTCCTGAAACTGTCATCTCATCCGGTGAAATGAGGTCGGATGAAACCGCCGAAAATGTGGTTTTATCCGACAGATTGACATTTCCCCGGACTAAATTACTGATAAACTTAGGAAAAAGAAGTTTTGGAAAAAAAGAACAGGCGACCCGAAGGCCGCCTTAAATGTTTGCACAACGGAATAATCCTTATTGTGAATTGCTATAAACTTTTACAAAGTTATAGAAAAGGTTTAGATATACAATACTTTTTTACTAATTTTACACAATGAACTGATAACTAATACCGATATGAAAAAAATACTAGGCTTGGATTTGGGAGTAAGCTCCATCGGATGGGCTTTGGTTAATGAGGCTGAAAAACCAGAAGAGTCGTCATCCATCATTAAATTAGGAGTGCGCGTTAATCCTTTGACAACTGACGAACAGACAAAATTCAAAGAAGGTAAGAGCATAACTACAAATGCTGATAGAACACTTAAACGCGGAATGCGTCGTAATTTGCAACGATATAAATTACGCCGCGAGAAACTTATAGAGGTCTTGAAGGAGCAGGGCTTTATTGATGACGATACCATATTGGCAGAGAATGGTAATTTTACCACATTTGAAACTCTTCGGTTGCGCGCTAAGGCGGCAAATGAGCAGATAAGTCTGGAAGAATTGGCCAGAGTCTTATTGAATATCAATAAAAAGAGGGGGTATAAAAGTAATCGAAAGTGCAAGTCTGCCGAAGAGGAGGGACAGGTCGTAGATAGTATCGATGTGGCTAGAGAGTTGTATGAGAATAACTTGACTCCTGGCCAATATGTCTATCTTAATATATTTGGTATCGGGAAAAAGAGTATACCTTCGTTTTATAGATCCGATTTGGAAACTGAGTTCGAGAGGATTTGGCAGAAACAGAGTGAATTCCATCCGGAGTTGACGCCAGAATTGAAGGAAAGTCTTACAGGAAAAAATAAAAGCCAAACTTGGGCTATTATAGCAAAGCCTTTTGGCCTTGTGGGGAAGAAAAGAGATGTAAAAGGTATTGAACTGAAGAAAGATAATTATAGACTGAGGAACGAGGCCTTGATGGGAAGACTTGACCCGGAAGATCTGGCTATCGCACTTCAGGAAGTTAATGATGATATAAGAAACGCAGGTGGCTACCTCGGAAGCATAAGCGACCGAAGCAAATGCCTTGTGTTTAATAATATGACTGTCGGACAATATATGATGTCCGAATTGGAAAAGAATCCTAACTATAGTTTGAAGAACCAAGTGTTCTACAGGTCAGATTATATGGACGAATTCGACCGAATCTGGAGAGTGCAATCTGCGTATCATCCGGAATTGACTGACGAGTTGAAACATACGATAAGGGACATAGTCATTTTCTATCAACGTCCGTTGCGAAGTCAAAAGGGACTGGTCAATTTCTGTGAATTTGAGCCTCAGCGTAAAGTCTGTCCGAAATCATCCCCTATCTATCAAGAGTTTCGTACTTGGCAGGAACTAAATAACTTAACTATTGGTGGGCTCCCTTTGAGCCTTGACGAGAAAAAGGTTTTGGCAAAGGAGCTTCAGGTGCGAGAGTCCTTGAGTGGCTCCGATATTTATTCTCTTCTGAATAAGCCTAAAAACCAAAGATTAAATTTCAAACAAATCGACGGAAATAGAACACAATCTGCATTATTCAAGTCTTATTTAAAGATAATTGAAGAAAGCGGAAATGGGGAATATGACCTCAAAAAATTGTCTTATGACAAAACGCAAGGAATCGTATTCGACGTTTTTTCGGCACTGGGAGCAAAAGTAGACTTTTTAGTTGCGAATTCTTTAGAGGATTCTAAATTCTTCGCACTGTGGCATTTGCTTTATTCCTATGAGGGGGATAATTCAAAATCTGGCCAAGAGAGTCTTGTGGTTAAGATAAGTGACCTCATGGGACTGCCATCGGAATATTCAAAGATTATTGCTGGAGTAAACTTTGAGCCTGATTATGGTAATTTGAGTGCCAAGGCTATAAAGAAGATACTTCCATTTATGAAGGATGGAGATGAATACAGTGTAGCGTGTGAAAAAGCAGGTTATAGACATTCCGGAAAGTCACTAACGAAAGAAGAGATTGAATCTAAGGTATGCAAAGACCACTTGGAGAGCCTGCCTAAGAACAGCTTGAGAAATCCTGTTGTGGAGAAGATTCTAAATCAAATGGTTAATGTAGTTAATGCCATTATCGATGAGTATGGTAAGCCAGACGAGATTAGAATTGAATTGGCCCGAGAACTTAAAAAGAGCGCGAGCGAAAGAGATGAAATGACTAAGGCCAATAATGATGCAAAGAAGAATAGAGAAACAATAGAGGCGGAACTGAAAAGTGACTTCGGTATAAGCTCTCCTACGCGAAACGATATTATCCGTTATAGATTATGGCAGGAACTGGGTTCAAATGGCTATAAGACATTGTATTCGAATACGTATATCCCTAAAGAAAAGCTCTTTTCAAAGGAATTTGATATCGAGCACATTATCCCTCAGTCTCGTTTGTTTGATGATTCCTTCTCGAATAAGACATTGGAGTCCAAGAGTATAAATATCGAGAAGGATAATAGCACTGCCAGGGACTATGTTTTAAGCAAGTATGGCGAAGCGGGGCTTAGCAGCTATAAGGCCAATCTTGATAGAATGTTTAATGCAAAGGAAATTAGTCGCACGAAGTATAATCATCTGTTAATGAAGGAGTCGGATATTCCGTCGGATTTTATTAACCGTGATTTAAGGGATTCCCAATACATCGCTAAAAAGGCTAAGGAGATGCTGGAGGATGTAGTAAAGTATGTAGTTTCCACCACTGGTTCTGTCACAGCGCGTCTTCGAGAGGATTGGCAATTGGTAGATGTGATGAAGGAGCTTAATTGGGATAAATATGATAAATTAGGACTAACATCTTATGGCGACGGAAAAGATGGGCAGAAGGTAAAGAAAATTGAAGGCTGGACTAAGCGAAACGACCATCGTCATCACGCTATGGACGCTTTGACGATAGCTTTTACCAAACGTTCTTACATTCAATATCTTAATAATTTGAATGCTCGTTTGGAGAAAGTATCGGACGATTCGTCGTTTTTCAAATTAGAAGACTACGAACTGGATGATTTGGATAGGGGCGATGTGGCGCGCGTGGTTCGTGCTATTCAAGACAAGGAATTACACAGAGATGCAGATAAGAAGCTGCGCTTTAACCCTCCTATGCCTTTAGATGAGTTTCGAAGCGAAGCCAAGCGTCAGCTCGAAGATGTTTTGGTGTCCATAAAGTCGAAGAATAAGGTGGTGACGAAAAATGTTAATTACACGAAGTCTAAGCGAGATGACCGTAAGAGTCAAAATACACTGACGCCTAGGGGTGCGCTTCATAAAGAATCTGTATATGGCAAAATCTCTCGATACGCGACGAGTGAAGAAAATGTGGGTTCTGGATTTAATGCCGAGAAGATTAGCACAGTCGCGAATGCCACTTATCGTCAAGCTCTTTTAAATCGACTTTCAGAATATGGAGGAGATCCTAAAAAAGCTTTCTGTGGAGCTAATAGTCTGGAGAAAAAGCCGCTATATCTAAATGAGATGCATACTGACTGCGTACCGAAGAGGGTAAAGACTGTCTATATGGAGACTCTGTATACTATACGCAAGCCTATAGATGAGTCCCTTAAGATAGAAAAGGTTATAGATAAAGGTATAAGGGATATACTTAAGTCACGATTGGCTGAATATGACGATTCAGCTAAGGCTGCATTCTCAAATCTTGACGAAAACCCTATATGGTTAAATCGAGAAAAGGGTATAGCGATTAAGCGTGTTACCATAGATGCAGGCGTGTCCGTGGTCGAACCCCTTCATTATAAGAAGGATCATAAGGGAAATGTCGTTTATGATTCCCGCGGAGAGCGTATTCCTGCAGATTATGTGGCTTATGGCAATAATCACCATATAGCTATATACGAGGACACATCCGGGCACCTCCAGGAGCAGGTGGTAACTTTCTACGAGGCGACATCGAGGGCTTCTATGGGACAGCCTGTAGTGGATAAAGACTATAGAAAGAGTGAAGGATGGAAGTTCTTGTTCTCTATGAAGCAGAACGAATACTTCGTCTTCCCTAATCCTCAGACTGGATTCGACCCATCGGAGATAGAATTGATGGATCCGAAGAACTATGCGGTTGTGAGTGAGAATATGTTTAGGGTTCAGAGTCTTTCCTCAAGGGATTATTGGTTTCGCCATCATTTGGAGACATCTGTTGAGAATAAGGATTTGAATACGAAGAATGTAATCTGGAAGCGGATTAAAGCTATTGACAACCTGAAGGGTGTCGTTAAAGTTCGTGTCAATCACATCGGACAGATAGTTCAAGTAGGGGAGTATTAGTATGGTAAAAAGGACTTTATATTTCGGCAATCCGGCATACCTGTCACTTCGTCTAGGACAGCTGGTAGTGCGGCTGCCGTCGCCTGAGCCGACCATTAGTAAAGACAGTTTTGAGGCCAAGACCATCCCGGTAGAAGATATCGGGGTGGTCGTTTTGGATAATAAGCAGATAACGATTACTCAGGGCTTGTTAGAGGCTTTGCTGGAAAACAACTGCGCTGTGCTAACTTGTGATTCGTCTCGACTCCCCGTGGGGCTTATGCTTCCTCTTTGTGGACACACTCTTCAAAATGAAAGGTTTAGAGACCAGATAGACGCTTCTTTACCATTGAAAAAACAGATATGGCAGCAAACCATTAGGCAAAAGATCTTAAACCAAGCTGCAGTTCTGCGTTATTCCACGGGTCAGGAGCATAACAATATGCTGGTGTGGGCGGAGGAGGTACGAAGTGGCGATTCCGCTAATCTGGAGGCGAGAGCGGCAGCGTATTATTGGAAGACAGTATTTGGAGACCCGATGTTCGTCCGTGGACGGGAAGAGGCTCCGCCAAATAACCTATTAAATTATGGTTATGCCATTTTGAGGGCTGTAGTCGCTAGAAGTTTGGTTTGTAGCGGATTGCTTCCCACACTGGGTGTTCATCACCATAATCGCTACAACGCGTATTGCCTAGCGGATGACATAATGGAGCCTTACCGTCCGTACGTGGATAGGATGGTGTGCGATATGATCGAATCAGATGGTAGTATGATTCTTACTCCGGAAGTGAAAAAAGCATTTTTGTCCATACCGGTTCTCGATGTCGACATAGATGGACACAGAAGTCCACTAATGGTCGCAGTGAGTACGACCGCGGCTTCGCTTGCCAAGTGTTTTACCGGGGAATCTCGAAAGGTTATATATCCGGAGATGTAAACTAATGATATGACCGATAGGTTTAGCGCATATAGAGTTATGTGGGTACTAGTCTTTTTCGATTTGCCCACGGATACTAAAAAGGAGAGAAAGGCGGCTAGCGACTTTCGTAAGAAATTAGTTTCCGATGGGTTTAAGATGTTTCAGTTTTCTATCTATATGCGCCACTGTCCAAGTGCTGAAAACGCGGCGGTACACGTGAAGCGAGTGAAATTGAATTTACCGGATGCGGGTCACGTTGGTATACTAACGATTACGGATAAGCAGTTTGGGGCTATGGAACTCTTTTGCGAAAAGAAAGAGGAGGCGCCGCCTATTGATTATCTGCAGCTGGAACTGTTTTAGTATTCCATACGATGTGTGAAAATGTAGATACTAAAAAATCTCGGCCTTAATTGACCGAGAATTTTTATTTCTGGAAACATCCTGTAAGATGTTGTGTTTTAATTTTTTACCCATAGTCTACTGTTTCCAGTATGACAAAGATAATAGTTTATAAGCAATTCACAACATATGTCGTGCTTGGCGGAAATCTCCGCATACTGTTTCCAGTATGACAAAGATAATAGTTTATAAGCAATTCACAACGATCTCGTACTTCTTGAGTTCCACGGCACGACTGTTTCCAGTATGACAAAGATAATAGTTTATAAGCAATTCACAACCTGGTGGATATGTTCATCGGTAGTGGTGTTACTGTTTCCAGTATGACAAAGATAATAGTTTATAAGCAATTCACAACTATCGAAATATATTAAAATCTCGGTACATAACTGTTTCCAGTATGACAAAGATAATAGTTTATAAGCAATTCACAACGCCTCGTCGCTATGGACCAATCTATGGGCGACTGTTTCCAGTATGACAAAGATAATAGTTTATAAGCAATTCACAACTTGCATATGCCCGTTTCTTATCTCGTCGAGACTGTTTCCAGTATGACAAAGATAATAGTTTATAAGCAATTCACAACACAGACAGCGCCGGCACCAGCAGAACCGAACTGTTTCCAGTATGACAAAGATAATAGTTTATAAGCAATTCACAACATATAACAAGCGCGTCAGCGCTTACCGTTTACTGTTTCCAGTATGACAAAGATAATAGTTTATAAGCAATTCACAACATTGGAACGAATGTAAAGGTCTTGCCGGCTACTGTTTCCAGTATGACAAAGATAATAGTTTATAAGCAATTCACAACTCGCCTGACACTTCCGTAATGATGAGAATGACTGTTTCCAGTATGACAAAGATAATAGTTTATAAGCAATTCACAACTATCGGAA
>ERZ857629.1127-NODE-1127-length-31554-cov-6.693578_pt1 | contig 31554 bp, 15 predicted proteins | sample MGYA00519700_ERZ857629 | MGnify/ENA primary metagenome ERZ857629 (study PRJEB31778, sample SAMEA3449351) | human gut metagenome | biome: human gut; feature: human-associated habitat; material: faeces | place: United Kingdom | collected 2010/2012 ... | reverse complement strand
AGTTATCTTAACTTCCCCATTTGAGAAAGTTGTTTTTACTTTTTTACCCTTTTACTTTTTTACCTTTAAATATTACTTTTTTACCTTAAAGTTTCCCTTGTTGGTTCGTACGATGTAAATGACACCAACATTCATATCGCTGACACGGCGGCCAGTGAGGTCGTAGTTACCATAAACATTAAATGAACTATTCAGTTCTCAGATATTTATAAGATCATGATTTTTTTCCCATTACATAAATAAACACCAGCTTTATGTGGCCGTTCGATCTTTATACCTGAAAGTGTGAACCACTCGTGGGAAAGACCATCAGCATATACTTCAGGATGTTTTATGCCCGTAGATATATCATCAACAGACATTACTGGCTGCGAGGGATCCGACATGTCTACGATAAAACGAAAGGTTCTTCCTTCTTGTAGCGTCACACCGTCAGCCACATACACATTGCCATCACTATGCCCATTCACTGCCTTATGCCCTATGAGAAACACATCACTCCTGGAAGAGATGCGGTATTCACCTGTAGGATTCAATTCAACACCCCATCCTGCCTGTCCGAAAAATTTAAAGTCAACATGATTTACATTTAGTTGACGACCTGCAGTAAGTGTCAGTTGGTATCTCTTGTTGCCCACGGGTGCCATACATGTAGCATGGTCGGTATCAGTCCACCAGTTCTGATTGCTTATGATACTATAATACGGTTTATGCAATCCATCACTGCCAATAGCCCATAAGGCACCTGTGCCATCTGCATTAAGACTCAATGGATTCCCATTCTCATGAGAGGCGTATATACGAAAACTCTTCGTTGCGGGGACAAACTTGATGTTATAATAACCACTGAGAGCCGTAAACTTGAAACGACCATTTCCTAACTTGATGAAAAAATCAGGATCTTCATAGAAGTCAGGTGAACTGAAGGCATCATCGCCTACAGCAGTGTATGTTTTGCCCTTTTCAAGATAGGTATTGATAGAAAAACTATTTCGGTTATCTGACGGAATCATCTCCAGACCACCAAAGGTCACGGCATTTTGTTCTGTATCTCCCAAAAGGACAGAAACAACACTTTTGGCAGGTATATCTACGTTCACATATTCGCTATTCGAAGCAAGGTTGATATGCTTTTCGACCGATGTCTTATTACTAATGACAAAAGCTGTGGTGCCATCCGAGTTTCTTAGTGCGACATAATTGAAGTTCCAGTCATCTCTTGGTACACCATTCTCTATATAGTCACATCTTACCGCACCAGGTCGGATGACAGAAGAAAGATGGCAAATGATATAATAATCGCGATTGTAGCGTACCGTAGAGAGCGCATAACTACTTGCATCTATTTCCATATTGCCATACACAGTACTATTAGATAAGGTGGTAGGATGACCATCATAGTCGAGAAGCAGGTTCCATGCTATAAATGCACTACTCTGGTTTTGCAACGCACGCAAACCCGACCAGTTGAATTCTCCGCATAGCTTGCCATTTAGATTACGTCCATCGTTCCACGAGCCTATACTTGACTCAGTATAGATTGACTTCAGACCCGTGTTATTATAAAACGTAGCCATGGCTGTAGGGTCACCCCCATAGTTATGAAAAGCGGCACCTTCCACAAGATCGTCACCAAGAAACGATGATGACCGCAAGGACTTTGCTACCTGTTCGGCATATTGTTCGTTATTAAAATTGTGGTCAAAAAGATATATCTTGGTACTCAGTCCTGCATTGTGAAAGGCTGTGGCAAGAACCTTAACAAAAGCTATTTCCTCATCAACATCCATGAGCATAGCTCCTCCTTCGTTGTTTCCGTTTCCAGGTTCATTTTGTGGAGTCACCGCATGGATTGTTATTCCGTTGTCTTTCATCGCTTTCAGAAACCTTACGAAATAGTCCGCATAGTCCGAATAACAAGTTTTATTCAGATGTCCGCCTACATAGTTCTCATACGGAACATCCCCATTTTTCTGACTCACCTTCATCCATTTAGGAGCAGTCCATGGTGCGGCAATGATTTTCAGCTTGGGGTTGATGGCTTGCACTTCTTTTAGAATGGGAATCACATACGCAATTTCTTCACTTTGAAGGGCAAAATTTTCTATGCCTTTTACATCGCAAAGAGTATAGCGTGAAAGAGAAAAGTCACTACATCCTATGCTTATGCGCACATAACTCGCACCATAACCCTGGCGCTCTGAAAATATTTTCTTAAGAAGTGCATCACGTTCTCCTACACTCATTCGCATAAGATTGTAACACGTCCCTCCGGTAAGAGCGAAGCCAAAACCATCTACCGTCTGATATTGACGGTCTGTATTGATACGCACATAGTTGGATGCAGGACTACCTTTTGTGGTTTTCAGTATTGTCTCTGACAAGAGTTTACTGTTGTTTTCCGTAGTGATCATCACACGGGCTTTTTGCGCTATGACTTGTAAAGAAGTTAATAGCAATAAACCTACAAGGAAAAAGTTTTTTGCAAAAAGAATTCGTCTCTTCATATTTTTAATTATTTGACCACATACTGGACTCATGTCACTGATCTGGTTATCACTCATGCGGAAGAATCTTCCGCATGAGTTTTTATTATTTTATGTTATTTCACAAAAATCTTCTTTCCGTTATGTATGTACACTCCCTTTGGCAATGAGCCTGCACCATCGCTCATACGCTGACCTTGCAAGTTGTACCACGCATGATTATCCTGTTTGTGGGTCTCTATGCTACTTATTCCGTTAGAAGAACCATTCTTGTAGAAATACAGATTGTCGAGATAGAAGGTCTCTCCTTTACCGTTATCAAACTTGAACTGGAAGATCCTGGAAGCGTTGAGTCCAACAAAATCACTCATAGGGATATCTATGCTATTCCATTGATTAGCTATGAGATTAATAGGTTTTTTCAATTGGTCGTTGACACTCCCATTGTTGTTACGACATATTGGGTATACATTGATCGTAAAAGAAGATAGAGGATAGATATCCAAATGGAGATATTCCATATCTGTTGCGTCTATCTCAGGACCGCCAAACTCAATTCCGACATAATTAAAGTTGGAACACTTGAGTGTATTGTTGCCGTCAAGGCTGACACTCTGTGTAGCTGTCTGTTGATGCCAAGAGCCAATAAACATATGCGGAACAAGCGAAGTGTAAGTATCACTATAAACCGATTTCACATTGTCTGTTGTGTGATGAGGGATAGGAGCAGCAGTAACTTCTGGTATAGGATGAACTGGCCCAGACTGTCCTTTAAATCCACCAATAGTTACCACGGCACGTTCTGGATGACTGGTGGCACATGTTGAACTTTGGTCAAATGTGTCATCGTATGCGAAGGCATAGGTATAACCGTCGTAACTGATGTCTTTCTGATGGAAGAATTTCACATAAGGGTTACATACATCGGTGTTGAAGAAGCTTCCTGTATCTCCCCAATCCTGCAGTTCGCCATCTGCAAGATTTGTTTTTATCACTCCACGATTCATCGCTCCACAGAACATGGCTTGTACTGGAAGATCTGCACTGTTGCCATTGAATTTTGCAAACTCTCCTGCACCTTCTATCACATCAATGGAGGTAGGCTTGCCTACAATGGCCGTCTGCCCTTGACAAGGTCCTGACTCACTTTTTAAGACGAAGTTGTTGCCATTCACACGTCCACGCCAAACACCTAATTGGTTGCCCATGTTTACGTGTATGTCTTTAGTGCGAAACTCGCTCCAGATACGGTTGATGTAGCCATCGAAATATCCAGTATTCTTCACCTCTGCCACTTTAGATGGTTGCATAATAATACCTCCCAAATGATCATGGGTTATATTGTTCTTCAGACAGTTAGAGAAGATATTACCTTCGTTTTGTGTCTTCCAGCGATTGATAATCTCCTCATAGGTATTCACCTCTCCACGCTTGGTGTATGGATTATTGGCACCTGCCGAAGCATTTCCATATAGTTCCAATCCCATGGGATATTGGAATGCATCAACACGTGAGGTATTGATAAACATCACACCAAACCTATCATAAGTAAATTCAATAAGTTCCCATCGCAGATCGATATTCGGGTCGGAAGGGTTTTGCATGTCAGCTCCTGCATACCCACCATTATTATCGTTTACGTGTAGGTAAAGCGGTGAATTGAAACCAAAAAACATACGGCAAGCATGGGTTTTATCTACGTAAATGGTTTTGTTTTTTATCTTATTCAGCGGCGTAAACACATTGGCATAACCTCTATCTCCGTTGAACTTATGCAGAGTGTTTGTATTGACAGTAAGGGTCCTGAGTGCAGCATCACTTGCATTGTTGGCTATGAGGTCATAATAAATAGGAGCATCATTACTCACTTTCTTACCAATGATAGCCACATATACCTGGTCGTCAGGAAAAACAGAATTGTTCACTATCTCAATAGGAATTTTTTGTGCATGGACTTTCAGAATTACCACACAGAATAACGTTAAAAACAATAAAACACGATTTTTTTTCATTATAGTTAATTTTAAATTATTATTAGATTATAGAATATAGCAATGTTACAGCTCGACCCGTATCTTTTTAGCAATGGAATCAATTTTCATGATGTAGATACCTGCCTTCATTTTATCCAAAGACATGGAATATTTGACAGAATCTATTGTCTCGCAACGTATCAGTCTTCCGCTTACATCATAGATAGTCAATTCTTTGCCTTTTGCACCTGTCACGATGATGGTATTGCCCTCTTTTCTGAGGTTCATCCCAGAGAGACTTTCGGTGTTTACGATGCCAGAATAGACTGACGGACTAACGAATTTCCACTGTTGCGTATTGGTGCCATTGTTGTCATATAGCTTTATCCACTCGCCATTGTCCTTGCTCGAGCTCGGTATCTCTATCACTTTACCACTAAGACGTGAAACAAATTGATAATAACCATCACCCTTTTCGACAACGATGAACTGTTGATTCCTGTTGCCGATATATTCATAGAGTTGCACCTGGGCGCCATTGTCTTTCGACCAATCGGCTACATCCATACCTTGCCTTTTGTTGACTGAAGTACATATAGAATAAACACCTTTTTCACCACCAATCTCTGTCAATGTCCATATCTGCGTTGCATCTATGCCCTCATCATCATATTGAACGATGGCTGTATTATTGTCTGTGTTGTTGTTTTCCAAATCAAGAAACTTACCACTGTTGCGGTTTTGCAACTTATAGTCACCTGACAGTCCACTCTTTCCGTATGCCTCAACCTTCAACGAAGACATCTTATCATTCCATTCTTCACCAACGAAACTCTCAGAGGCTGTGTATGACTTACTTTTGCCATTGAAATTGTCATCCTCATAGATTGTTACCTTGAAACCAGGAGTGACCTTCAAAGAACTCATATCATTGTCCTTCAGATTGTAAAGCCCCATTCGACTGAGGTTATATTCGCCTTCAGAAAGGGTCACAGCTTTACCCTTATAGTCTTTATCGGTATACAATGTAACTGCAGAAGCCTCGTCGTATCGGTTCTCAACCACGGCCCACTGTTGTGTGTGGGAGCCATTGTTGTCGTAGATTTTTATCCATTCACCATTTCCTTTGCTTGATTGTGGAATCTCTACCACTTTACCACTGTTACGAGCTACAAGTTGATAATAGCCTTCACCACAGTCGTAGAGAATAAACTGTTGATGATTATTACCCAAATAGTCGTATAGTTGCACCTGAGCTCCGTTATCCTTAGAAAAATCAACGACATCCATACCTCGGTTCTTATTACCATAGGAGCAGATGGAGTAGACACCCTTACCTTTCATCACCTCTGTAAATGTCCACGTCTGAGAGGCATCTACACCCTCGTCATCAAACTGGACGATTGCGGTATTGTTATCAGTCTTGTTTTTATCCAAGTCAAGATACTTACCACTGTTGCGGTTCATGATTTTGAAGTTACCCGACAGACCGCTCTTACCATTTGGTTCGATCTTTATTGATGATACTTGCTTGTTCCACTCAGAACCCATATTAGCAGTAGAAGCTGTGTAAGATTTGCTCTTCCCGCCGAATCCATCATTCTCATAGACAACGACTTTGAAACCACTCTTCACCTTCAACGACGATATATCATCGTTTGTTATCCCATATGATTGTAATGAGGACAGCAAAAACTCTCCTTCTGGTAAGTCCACAGCCTTACCTTTGTAGTCGATATCAGAATAAAATGTTGCCACAGGATTATCGGCGTGTTTCGATGGAGGTTGTATCCCAATGAGCACATCTTGATTCATGGAATAGCCGTCTTTTGAACTACTTGCACCCATGCCACTATTGTCGTTAGGGTTCAAAACGGATAGTTTGAAGTAGCCGTTGCACATTCCTCCCCATCCCCAATTGATATGAAAAAGACCGTTTCCATCATATCCATCACATACAAATGCATGTGCTCCACCACTTGATGTGCCTGCATAGAGGACCGGCCGGCGCTCTGCCAATTCTCGATATATCAAACTTTCCCATGCTTCGTTACTATAATTGTTACGAAAAAGATGTTGAATATTTCCATCGTAACCGAAGTTGTTCTTTAAGGCATTCTCCACTTCTGTAAAACTTGATCCAGTTCCATCAGGTCCATAGCCAGACTTAATGGCCTGCCCTACATATTGCATGAGTACAGCGACAGCAGTTGCCGAATGATCTGATTGACCATCACGATAACTGTCATTCATGCTTTTCCAATCGAAGACAACAGGTGTTAGTTCGTTTTCCGTGTATCTCCTATTATTATATGTAAACGAATGCTCTGAAATATTAGTGGTAGCAGATTTAGGCCATTGATGATAATACATCACTTGTACAGCAGCTGTACATACGCAACCTGTGTAGCATCTGCGCCCTTCAACTAACGGACAGCGATCATAATAAGGACTACCTTGATTCCAGGTGCAAGATAGAAGGGGAGAGATAGCGCTATTGGCTTCACGTAGTCCATTATCATATAATGTGGTACTTGACGCTTTGACAGACGATGTGGATTCCAACGTACCTATCACATGGGCATAATAACGAAGCCATTCGCGCATATTATCTGGTATTTCATCTGCATTAAAACGACCTTTATCCGAATAAGCAAGGATCTCCGCTGTTCGGTCATCTCCCGAAACAATAACAAAACCGTTATCATCATTGGTATTAAATACATAATACGGCATTGCTTGTGCTTTAGTCTTGCCTCTCACTTTAAAAAGGTTTTTTACATCTTCAGCTATAGTCTTACCATGCTTACTTGCAAAGTTTACTGCTTTCTTTCGCGCAGTACTCTGTGTTATAGGCTCTGCCCAAAGCAATGTAGCAACGAAGAGTAATAAAATGGTTAATAAGTTTTTAAATCTCATAAGTCTTTAGTTTTTGTATTAAACAATTATAAGCGTCTTTATTAGCATCAAAATCTAATTTTGAATATTTCTTGAGCTACCTTTATCACATAAATTCCTGAAGGTTGGCCATAGATGGATATTGAGTCTACGTTCGATAGAACCCTCTCGCAACGTATCAGTCTTCCGCTTACATCATAGATAGTCAATTCTTTGCCTTTTGCACCTGTCACGATGATGGTATTGCCCTCTTTTCTGAGGTTCATCCCAGAGAGACTTTCGGTGTTTACGATGCCAGAATAGACTGACGGACTAACGAATTTCCACTGTTGCGTATTGGTGCCATTGTTGTCATATAGCTTTATCCACTCGCCATTGTCCTTGCTCGAGCTCGGTATCTCTATCACTTTACCACTAAGACGTGAAACAAATTGATAATAACCATCACCCTTTTCGACAACGATGAACTGTTGATTCCTGTTGCCGATATATTCATAGAGTTGCACCTGGGCGCCATTGTCTTTCGACCAATCGGCTACATCCATACCTTGCCTTTTGTTGACTGAAGTACATATAGAATAAACACCTTTTTCACCACCAATCTCTGTCAATGTCCATATCTGCGTTGCATCTATGCCCTCATCATCATATTGAACGATGGCTGTATTATTGTCTGTGTTGTTGTTTTCCAAATCAAGAAACTTACCACTGTTGCGGTTTTGCAACTTATAGTCACCTGACAGTCCACTCTTTCCGTATGCCTCAACCTTCAACGAAGACATCTTATCATTCCATTCTTCACCAACGAAACTCTCAGAGGCTGTGTATGACTTACTTTTGCCATTGAAATTGTCATCCTCATAGATTGTTACCTTGAAACCAGGAGTGACCTTCAAAGAACTCATATCATTGTCCTTCAGATTGTAAAGCCCCATTCGACTGAGGTTATATTCGCCTTCAGAAAGGGTCACAGCTTTACCCTTATAGTCTTTATCGGTATACAATGTAACTGCAGAAGCCTCGTCGTATCGGTTCTCAACCACGGCCCACTGTTGTGTGTGGGAGCCATTGTTGTCGTAGATTTTTATCCATTCACCATTTCCTTTGCTTGATTGTGGAATCTCTACCACTTTACCACTGTTACGAGCTACAAGTTGATAATAGCCTTCACCACAGTCGTAGAGAATAAACTGTTGATGATTATTACCCAAATAGTCGTATAGTTGCACCTGAGCTCCGTTATCCTTAGAAAAATCAACGACATCCATACCTCGGTTCTTATTACCATAGGAGCAGATGGAGTAGACACCCTTACCTTTCATCACCTCTGTAAATGTCCACGTCTGAGAGGCATCTACACCCTCGTCATCAAACTGGACGATTGCGGTATTGTTATCAGTCTTGTTTTTATCCAAGTCAAGATACTTACCACTGTTGCGGTTCATGATTTTGAAGTTACCCGACAGACCGCTCTTACCATTTGGTTCGATTCGCACCGAACAAGCCTTATCGTTCCAATCCCCACCAACAAAAGAAGCGTCTGTTGTCCAACTCTTTGAATTACCAGTGAAATCAGCATTCTCATAGAGTGTAATCTTGAAGCCTTTTGTGACCTTCAACGATGATATATCCTTAGCACTAATGCCATACATGGCGAGATCTGCCTGAGTGTAGCTACCCTCGCCCAATGATTTTGAATAACCACGATAGTCGGAATCTGCATAAAGAATTGCTATACTGTCATCGCACTTTTTTGTACCAAACACACGTAGCATCCTCGTTGCCCACTGATTAAGATTCCATGTTTCATCGTTATAAAGCCAAATAAAACCTCCGCTCACTCCATTATTTTTCTTCCATGACTCCATCTGAGCTACACATGCATCTATACCACCTCCTTGGTAATTCATTCTTCCTGCATGGACAGCTCTGTTACCTAAATGCCAGTCGGATGGATTGTTTCCTGCTCCGCCATCATAACACTGTATAAGTACCCTATCACATCTATCGCCCAACTGAGAAACAAGATTTTCCCAAAAACTACGGTTCGTATATGGCGCGATAGTTGTTTTATACCCCAATTCATACATCATCTGGTGGAATTTAACAGCCGTTGCGACATCGTTGCAATGCTCATCATCGTTGTTTACAGCATCAATCTCTGGAATGGCATTTTTAAGCGCTTTAAAATTCTTATACAAGATGGTACCACTTCCTACACCATGACTATTAATAAGTTCCTTGATGCGACGAAAAGACTCGTTACCCCAACCACCTATACATATTTCTATTCTACTTATGGTTGTTGGTGCCTGTTTTAGTTTTTTTATGTCAGAGACATAGTTGGGTTGCGTGTTACCAAACACATACTTTCCATCTTTGCATACCGTCTCGCCATCTGTAGTCAGTGTACCATCGGGCTCAACGTTGATATTGAAGAGAATGATGTATGTGAAACCAGAATTTCGTAATTTCTCGATGGTACCGGGACGTTCACGTCGGATATGTCCACCTACATACACGCCAGTGGATTGGGCAATAGTTTTGCTCACTCCCGAAAATACGAGAATGAGCAATAAAAAAAGAGTTTGTTTCAATGTATTCATGCTTTGTACTTTTTGGAAAAACGTGAAATAAAGTTGTTAGTCATTCCAAATGAATCCACCATCGCCGGTGTCCGGTCCTTCTTCGCCACCTTCGCCGGCAATATTTTCATCAGGATCGACTTTGTTGTAATCATAAAGCGATGCTGAGACCATTTGGCACAAAGCATCATCATTATATATTTTTATATTAATGATTATCGGTTTTATATATTCCTTTTTCATTGTTGCTTTTTTTATTTGACTACATATTTTTTTCCATTCACGACATAAATGCCCTTTGGCAGATTATTCAGATCGGCGGCATTGTTTTTCATAAGCACTCCGCTGATGCTATAAACTTTGCCAGAAGTGTCTCTATTCAAGTCATCTTCCTTTACTGTTTCTATAGGAGTGATACTACTATCATCAAACAAACTTAAAGAAAGTTCATGAGCATTCGTGGTACTATTATTTATTTTATGAAACCACCCACTGAACCCACGGATACCGTATTTATTACCTTCTGTATAGGGATAGAGTTTCATCGTGCCGTTTTGGGACTGCTGAAAGAAATAATCCTTGGTTGTTATTCCAACTTGTGAATCCCCCACAGTGCCCGTGCGCTGAACAAGAGAACCTCTAAGCACATATTCATCATAGGATGCCTTATCTTTAAATGGTGTCGCATCAGTATTCACTTGACCATCAAAATCCTTTACCTGACCTAACATTTGCTCAGCAGTATATGTTGTAGACGTCCAATTCCCATCATTTCCACTTGCTCCATTTGCAGACCAGCGGTAGTTCAAATCAACATTTTTAAACGTATAAATAGCAACACCATTTTTATCCTTTTCTGCATTATTAATATCATCTGGTCTCATCTTAACAAGGAATGTCTCACAGAAATCAAGCGGATAATCTTTAAAATTGGTGTAATGGAGAAACATGAAAGTCTTACCATCTTTCCAATAGCCGCGGTATACACCCATTGTGAAATTATCACTATTAGCCCCGCTATTATGGGTAAGCCCATTCACTATGATGCTTGCATTGTAATCCTGTTGGTCTTTATAAGCTTCACCCCACATACTACCATATCTGTTATTCACTCCAAAAGGCAGACAAATGGTGTTCCAACCCTCCTTAAGGTTTCTGTGCAATTTTACTATCGCATGTTGCTGCGGCACATTAATATATTCTGTATGATCACTATATAGGTCTTTTGTGAGAAGACGCTCAAACTCAGACTTATCATCCATATAGGTCAAAAAACCAGTTTTCTTATTTGCATCCCATCCGTCTGCAGGATTAGCAAAGATTACAGTTGTCATATTTGGATCCAGCCCTGCAAACACGCTTTTATTATTAATATTTGCATATACGTCCGTTTCCCCTTGTAGGCACGTAGGAGCCTCCCCACGGTTCACTGTGATAGTTTTCAACTTTATTTGAGCATCACCAGTAGAAGCAAATGCACCATCTCCTATTTCAGTAAACTGTGCAGGAATATTCAAATCGGTAAAAGAACACACATTTTTATTCTCATTCTCTTTCTTTCCATCTCCATTATGTCCATCTTGTCCGTTGCAGCCAAAAAACAGATAAGCAGGAATCTTCGTTCCCCCATTGGCTGCATAATTCTTTAACACATCATTAACAAATTTGTTGGTCATGGATCGACAGTCACCAAATACACCAGTTCCAAGATAGGTTATCTTAGCTTTATCCAAGTTTTCAAAGACATTCAACTGTTTGCAGCGCATAAATGCATTTTTATATATTTTAAGTTCTTTATTAGTTTGCATTATCTTTGCCAGTTCATCACATGCTCCGAATGCTTCAGAACCAATCTCCAAGCAGCCATTTCCTTGAATATTCAGTCCGGTAACTTTCACTCGATTATAAAAAGCCTGATCTCCTATTTTCGTTACTGAGCTGGGTATCTCAATAGCCATTTTATTGTCTGCTTCGTTAGAGAAATCACCACGATGTTCGTTACCTGCGTAAAAAGCTCTGTATTTTATCTCTGTAACATCCTTTATCAATCGGTTTATATAACTGGTACTCAAGCTATAACAATTGGAAAACATTTCTTTTCCAACTATATTCAGCAATTTTATATCCTTTACCGCATCATCTGTTATTTCTACGGATTTGCTCATCCCATCGATCCTTATAGTTATTTTTTTCAGGTTATCAGCATTAGCAAAATACCTATAACAATGATCATCCCCATTTCCTACATTCATACCATCTTTAGGCAATTCCAACTCTTCAACATTAGACATACCCATGAAATAGGAGGCATTAATATGTGTATCAAGTTTATACTCGTGCAATCCGAGATATTTGATGTGAGTACGTATCTTCTCCCACGCTGGGAATTCACCTCCCTCCATTATTTTAAAATCGTCACTTATACCTCTTCCTTTCCCATTGGCAAATTGAATACCATAAATTCTATTCAGATCTACCTCTTGATTGGCGTTTAGCAATGTATATCCTTTATCATCTATATCCTTTACAGTCTTTCCAGCAACAAGCTCTCTCAGTCCGTTAACCCAATCACCTTGCCCTACATCATGGCTTACCACAATATAATTAGACCATCCTCCTTCCGGCTCACCCTTCGCATTGGAAAGCTGGATTCTGTAGTAATAAGTGTCCGCTGAAGCCTGTATCAAGCACAAAGCGAGCAAGATCATTGATAAAAGTAATTTTTTTTTCATATCCATAATTCCGCAACACTATTATTAATATTAATTAAACTTTTAAAAGACCTTAGCAACAAAAAGTTGCCCAGGATTATGTCATGTCAGTAGTTTCACTTATCTTAGTGTTGCATTTAAAAAACAAATAAAACTCTGAATGACATGGCAAAAATTCAAATAAAATTTGAGAAACTCACTCCTTTGTTTTTAGTTATTATTTAAATTTGTACACAAAGCTATAATGTTTGTGTGTGTTGTTATTCCCAATCTGTGCCAATGATGTTCTGAAAGAACTAAAAGCTACGATATATTTTTACGCGTTCATATTTTATAACGACGGCCATAGACAAGTGACTTTTTGGGTGTTACCAATCTGATAAGTTACTTCCAGCATATTGGCAGCATGCACAAAAACAGAAAGCATGCTGACCATACAGAAAAGTAACATTTTGTAAATTCTTCTAATCATAAGCATAGTTCTTTTAATTACACAATTAAGTTTTCGCTTGCAAATTTACTCTTTTTATCATTTCGTTTATTGGCAGTGGGTAAAAAAGTGAATTCACGAAGCAACCGAAAGAGCACAAGTAACTGATTATCTATTGTTTATCATTTTCTTCGTTTTGAAAAATATTAAGATAAAGGGGGCATTTCATCTTGATGAAACGCCCCCTTATACCTGATTTATTGAACTTTCTCATGTGCGGAAGTTAGAGAAGTTATCTTAACTTCCCCATTTGAGAAAGTTGTTTTTACTTTTTTACCTTTTTACTTTTTTACCTTTAAATATTACTTTTTCACCTTAAAGTTTCCTTGGTTGGTTCGTACGATGTAAATGCCACCAGCATTCATATCACTGACACGGCGGCCAGTGAGGTCGTAGATGCCGAGCACCTTGGCTTGCTGCTTCTTATCTGCAGTAGAAGCCTGGATACCAGTAGTAATCTTCTTGTAGAAGAAGACACCGTCGAGATTCACCTCTACACCGTTGGTTCCGCCAGCAAGGACACTCAGGATGTTACTTTTGTAAGAACTGTTACCCCAGAAGGCAGGAGTGCCATATTTCTTGATTTCTGTCATTGGGATATCGAAGCTGTACCATTCGCCGTTGCGATAGAAATCGCCAAGAACTGCATATTTCTTATTTTGATCGGTGAAAGGAGCAGCGCCAATGGTGAAGTGAGCATTCTCGCCAATGACGATGGCATAAGGAGCACTCTTGCTGACCTCATTGGTTGTCTTCATTGAGAAATGGAGATAATAGCTATCGTCTATCATGCTCATATCGGTGGCTGCTGCAGGAGCATATCCGGCGCCCGACCAACCTTTTCCGCCAGCAACCTTCACGCAGGAGTATTCCTCGTCGTAGCCGAAGCTGTTGGTGCCTGTGGCTGTAGCGCCTGTCATGGTACCTTCCCAGAGGTTGAACTTATAGCGACTATTGTCGACATTGTAGTCGGCCTTTACCTTGCCTGCGTCCTTTACTTGATTGGCAAAGGTGCTGCCAGTGGCGATGAGCACGTAGTCGGAACCCGATGCAATGTCGAAAGTCGACTGGTTTTCGGCGTTGAGCGACTTGGATCCAAATTCTCCGAGCGTAGCGTCGACATCAGGAGTCTCGCTGCCACCCTGCTTCTTATAGAAGAACACGTTGTCGAAGGTAAGTTTTGTGCCAGCATTTCCACCACTGAGCGCGCTGATAGCATTCTCTCTATAGGCAGCAGCACCACCGTCCTTGTCGGGGAACACAGTTCCTGCCATCTTCTTGAGCTTGCTGAAAGGAATGTCGAAACTGTACCATTCGCCATCGCGTTTGTAGTCGCCCAAAATCATGCCCTCCACAGGGTTGTTGCCGATAGTGAAGCTGGCCTCACCTACACGAATCGCATGAGAAGCATGCAAGAGAGCATCGTCGCCCTTCATCGAGAAATGGAGATAGTAGCTGTCGTCGAGCATGGAGAGGTCTTTCAATCCGTGAAAGCCCAATCCTGACCATCCTTTTTGGGTAACGGTAAAAACAGAGTAATCCTCGTTGAGTCCGAAGGAATTGACACCTGTTCCAATGCTTGGCGTATAGGTTTCGTCCCAGATATAGAGGTGCTGCTTGGTGTTGTCTACCGAATAGTCGGCTTTGATCTTCTCAGCCCCCATCTGCTCCATGACACCGGTAGAAGCACTGATAATGACGTAGTCTGAACCTTTAGAGAAGTCGAAAACCGACTTACCTGTAGCATCGAGTGCCTTGTAGCCATATTCTCCTAACTTGGTGGTTGTGTCCTCGAAACGTGTGTCCTCTTTCATATTATCGACGGTTTTTCCGTTGACGGTGTAGCACTCCTGTCCCTCCTTCTGGTAAAGGCGAATATAGTCTACATACATCTTCTTTTCGCCAGAATTGAGGGCAGTAACGGCTGCACGATCGTGCACACCCGTGAAGTTGCCGCCTATCGCCAAGTTGACGAGCATATAGAACTGCTTGTTGAAATAGTTGCCTGGCGATGTATTCAGACTTCTGTCGCTGATGTCCATGCTATAATAAGGTTTAGCAGCGTCGTCGAGATACATGTTGATGACATCGGGCGTCCACTCCAATACAAACTTGTGGAACTTGCCGTCCTGCAGGCTCGTAGGTGAGGTAGTGAACTTGCAATAGTTGGGATAGCCTCCATTCTGATAAACACCCCAGTGGCAGGCGCCGCTATAGTATTTCTCCTGAGTGCCGTTCTTGATTCCGTCAAAATGTCCCATCTCCAAAACATCGATTTCACCGCACGAAGGCCATGTTCCCGTGTTGCCAAGAAGCCAGAAGGCAGGCCACAAACCATTGGCAGTCTTAGGGATCATGATGCGTGTTTCCAACTTACCATATTTGAACGACACCTTGTCCTTGGTGAAGAGTCGTGCCGAAGTAAGATCAGGCTTAGCAGAGATGATGAGTGCCTTGGTGGTTCCGTCGGGTGCGAGACCTACGGTGGCATTGGCCTTCGAATAGTTTTCCAACTCCCAGTTGCCAAATCCCTGGTTATAGTTTCCAGACTCAAAGTTCCAGGTTCTTTCGTCTACTGAACCAACGTTGTTGAACTCGTCCGCCCATACCTTTTTATAGTCCTGACCATAAGCAGGCGCCACGAACATCATGGAAGATGCCAACAGAAGTAAATTAAAATGTTTCATACGCGTTTAAGTTTTAAAGTTATAAAAAGTTAGATTTTTGCCACAAAATTAGACAAAAAAAACGCCCATCCTACGCCATAAAAATGAAAAGTGGGACTTCATAAACTTTCTTTTTCTCTTAACCTTCTATCATTCAACGGCTTGAAGACGTCTACCACACCAAAAGAAAGTGGATAACATACAAATAGGAGTAATTACGCACAAAAGCACAATTCTATTTTTTGTCAACACACAAGAAGAATGAAAGCACCCTTTTCGCGAAGTTCAGCTTTACAAATCGTCCACTGATTTCGATCTTCAAGTTTATCGCACAGTACTGATAATCAGAAACATAAGAAAAACTTTCTACTTTACAAATCCACTTTTATTTATCACTGGGTTGTTATCAATTATTTTTTTTAGTACATTTGCAATCGCAAAAAAACGAATGCGTCAGTAGAAGACATAAAAGGTCATCAACCCACATCGTACCTAATAAAAACGAAACACAATAAAAACGAAACACAATAGTAATAAAAATCTAAACAATTAGCTTATGAAACCAACAAGGTTATTAATGGTGATGCTGACATTGTTTGTGGCAACCATCATGCAGGCGCAACAGATTACCTGTAAGGGTAACATCGCCGACGTGAGTGGAGAACCCATCATCGGTGCATCAGTAGTAGTAAAAGGTACCTCACAGGGTACAGTTTCCGACTTGGACGGTAACTTTACGATTCAAGCCAATTCCAACACAACATTGGTCGTATCTTATATAGGATATGTGACTCAGGAGGTGAAGGCTTCCGCCAAGCTGAAAATCACGCTGAAGGAAGACTCACGCACCCTCGAAGACGTAGTGGTAGTGGGTTATGGTGTTCAGAAGAAGAGCGTCGTGACAGCCTCTATCGCCAAGGTGAGTGCCGAAGACCTCGACGGCAAGGCGGCAGTACGTGTCGACAATGCACTGAAGGGTTTGGCATCTGGTGTTACCGTCACTTCTTCATCAGGTCAGCCAGGTGCTGCCTCACAGGTTCGTATCCGTGGTATCGGTACTATCAATGATAGTAACCCTCTCTACATCGTTGACGGAATGCCTATCGAGGGCGGTATCGACTATCTGAACCCCAGCGACATCGAGAGCATTGAGGTACTGAAGGATGCTGCCTCTGGCGCCATCTACGGTACACGTGCTGCCAACGGTGTCATCCTCGTCACTACCAAGGGCGGCGAAAAGGGCAGAGTACACGTCAACTACAACTTCTCTTATGGCTGGCAGAACCCATGGAAGCACCGCGATGTGCTCAACGCCACCGAGTATGCCGTGATGATGAACGAAGGTCTTGTCAATGCAGGACAGGCTCCTATCTATGCCGATCCTTATCAGTACGGCAAGGGCACCGACTGGCAGGACGAGGTGTTCAACGACAACGCCGGTGTTGTCAACCATGAGGTGAACGTCAGCGGCGCTTCCGACAAGATCAACTATTACCTCTCTATGGGTTACTATCATCAGGACGGTATCGTGGGCGGCAACTACGACCGAAGCAACTACAGCCGTATGTCGCTTCGCAGCAATACCAGCTACACGCTCTTCGACGACACCAAGGACCGCGACTGGCTCAACAAACTGCAGATCAGCGCCAACATCTCTTACGCTCGCGTCAAGAGCAAGGCCATCGATGCCAACTCTCAGTATGGTTCTCCATTGGGTTCAGCCCTCTACCTCTCTCCTATCCTCACTCCTACCGTGAGCGGTGCAGCAGCCGAAGCTCAGAGCAGTCTCTATGGCGAGCAGTACATGCTCTACGATGGAGCCGGACGTATGTACACAGTTCCCGGAAGCAGCTATCAGGAAATGAACAACCCATTGGCCATGCTCTCTCTGCCTGGCGACTTGGGCTGGAGCCATAAGTTTGTAGCCAACTTCGCTGCCGACCTCAACATCGGTTACGGCGTGAAATACCGCATCTCTTACGGAGCCGACCTCTCATTCTGGGGAAGCGACGGCTACACACCTCTCTATTATCTCTCTGGAAACAATAAGGCCACTATCACCAACGCCCACCAGTCGAGCAACCGCGGCACTGTATGGCAGTTGGAGAACGTGCTGACTTGGGACAAGACCTTCAACAAGCACACCATCAACCTGGTGGCAGGTCAGAGTGCGATGCAGAATACAGGCATGAACCTCTATGGTGCATTGCAGAACCTCAAGGACATAAACAAGCCTTTCATGAACAATACGGGTGCCGACCAGAGCCGTGGCGAGATGTCTGCCAGTGGAGGACCTGCTTACGAACACACCCTGAGTTCTTACTTCTTCCGTGCCAGCTACAACTACGACGAGCGCTACATGGCACAGTTCACCGTACGTCGCGATGGTAGTTCGCGCTTCGGTGCCAACAACCGCTACACCACCTTCCCTTCTTTCTCTTTGGGATGGAACGTCATCAACGAGCCTTACTTCAAAGCTCCCGACTGGTTGAGCAACTTGAAGATTCGCGGTAGCTGGGGTAAGAATGGTAACGACAACATCGGCGACTTCACCTATGCTGCCTGGACAGCTTCGCCTTATAACACCATCCTGGGCAAGGGCGAGACCGTTGTCAATGGTGTACAGGCAGGCTCACTTGCCAACCCCGACCTGAAGTGGGAGGAGAGCGAACAGACCGACTTAGGTATCGACTTGGGATTCTTTAAGAACGCCCTGACATTCAGCCTCGATTATTACATCAAGAAGACCAACGGCATGATCATCAGTATGCCTATCCCTAACTATGTGGGAGCCGGCGCTCCTCTTGGCAACGTGGGCGACATGGAGAACAGAGGTCTTGAGCTCGAAGCCAGCTACAAGTGGAACATCGGTAAGGCTAAATTCCATGCCAAGGCCAATGCCTCTTATCTGAAAAACAAACTGAAGAACCTCGGCAACAGCTCAGGCTTCATCAAAGTTGCATCTATGCAGAACACAGGCGAAATTGCCCGCGGTTCCAACAACGAACCATTCCCATACTTCTATGGCTACAAGACAGCCGGCATCTTCCAGACCATGGACGAGGTGAAGGCATGGGTCAACAAGGACGGCGAGATGCTGCAGCCTAAGGCCGTACCTGGTGATGTAAGATTCGTCGATGTAGACGGCAACGGAGCCATCGATGCTGCCGACCGCACCAAGATAGGTAAGGGAATGCCCGACTGGACCTTCGGTTTCACCCTCAATGCCGAGTACAAGGGCTTCGACTTCATGATGATGTGGCAGGGCACTGCCGGCAACGACATCTTTGATGCCACACGCCGTACCGACGTGCAGCCCGCCAACCTTCCTTCTTATCTGCTCAACCGCTGGACAGGTCCAGGTACTTCCAACAAGTACCCACGCTTCGTCATCAACGACGGAACCAACTGGCAGAGTAGCGACCTCTACATCACCGACGGTTCTTACCTCAGACTCAAGAACATCCAGTTGGGCTATACCCTGCCACAGTTCATCACCAAGAAGTTCTTCGTCAACAAGCTACGCCTCTTCGTAGCTGCCGAGAACCTCCTCACCCTCACCAAGTATGCTGGCTTCGACCCCGAAATATCATCGGGCAATAGCACTAGCAATATATTGTCGGGTGACTATAGCGCTACAGCGCTGGGTGTCGACTATGGTGTCTATCCTCAGAGCCGCACCATCACCGTGGGCTTCAACCTTGGATTCTAAACCTCTAAAAAACTTATCATTATGAAGACAAAGAAAATATATAAATATGTATTGATGGCAGCGCTCATCGCTCCCCTTACATTGACAAGCTGCTCGGACGACTTCTTGGACGTAACACCTCCCGACAAGGCCACCCTGCAGGAATATTACAGCAACAAGGAGCACATCATGGAAGCTGTGGTTTCCACCTACAACCCCATGCGCCAGTACGACTGGAACAACGTGCAGTATGCTCCGCTACAGCTCTGCAGCGACATCATGGCAGACGATGTGTGGGTAGGCGGCGGAACCAGTTCCGACAACCTCTTCCTACAGAAGATGTCCAACTATGCCAGCACCCAGAACTCAGGCGATGCCCTCACAGGCATCTGGGATCAAAGCTACAAAGGCATACGCAACGCCAACGACGTGCTCACCTATATAGAGTGGGCCAAGGGTGCCCTCACACAGGCAGACTACAACACCTTCATGGCAGAAGCCAAGGTGCTGCGCGCCTTCTACTACATGCAGGTGTGGAAGTTCTATGGCAACATACCTTTCTACTTCGAGAACCTCAAGTCGCCTTACATCGGTGAGCAGAAGAGCGCCGACGAGGTGTACGAGGCTGTCATCAAAGACCTCGAAACCGCCATCGACCTCAACGCCCTGCCTATGAAGTGGGACGACAAGAACCTGGGACGCATGAGCCAGGCTGCCGCCTACATGATCTATGCCGAGATGGTGATGTATCAGAACGACGAGAGCCGCTACGCCAAGGCATTAGGCTATATGCAAGAGATCATCAAAGACAAGCAGGACTACGACCTCAACCCCGACTACGCCAACATCTTCCTCGAGAGTGGCGAGTGGACCAAGGAGAGCATCTTCGAGATAGGCTACATGGACGACGGAGCCGTGCGTGCCTGGGGCGGTGGAGTCATCAATGCGGGCGGAACCGTCTATCCACGCTTCATCTCTCCACGCGACTACAAGGAGAGCGACGGAGTGGACAATGGATGGGGATTTGAGCCTGTAAGACTCGAGACCTTAGACCTCTTCGACGAGGGCGACGTGCGCAAGGACGCCACCATCTTCGACGGACGTGGCAAGAACTGCGACACCAAGAGCTGGCAATACACCGGACTCTGGCTCAAGAAGTATCTCGCCTATAAAGAAAACAACAAGGATCAGAAAGCCGACGGTGACCTCAACTTCAACAACAACCTGCGCATCTACCGCTTCGCCGAGACGCTGCTCAATGCAGCCGAGCTCATCGTGCGCACAGGCGGCAACACGGCTGATGCCAAGGAATACCTCAACAAGGTACACCACCGTGCCGGACTCACCGACGACAAGCTTCCCACTATCGACAACATCATCGACGAGCGCCACAAGGAGTTTGTAGGCGAGGGCAAGCGCTACTGGGACCTCATCCGCACAGGAAAGGCTGCCACCACACTCGTACCCGATGCCTACGGCTACCGCACCAACACATGGACAGAGAAGAAGAAATATCTTCCTATTCCTTTGAGTGAGCTCGACGCATCTCACGGCACACTGACACAAAACGACTATTAATATAAAGACTCAAGCAATTATGAAACATAATATATTCAGCAAGGCACTCCTCATCGCTGCCACAGCAGGGTTGGCACTCAGCGCGTGCAGCCCAGAGGACTTCGACGGCGTATCAGAGGCAGGACTGCCACTGGCAGAGAACGCAAAGGTGACTACCAGCATCGATGACGAGACCAACACAGTAACCTTCCACATGGAGGGCGACGGCATCTACCCCATGTGGTACATTCCTGTTGACGGCAAGGAAGTAACCAAGAACCCCGTCTACTCCACCGTCAACCCACTGCAGAAGATATGGGTCAATTCGGGCGACTATAAGGTTTACTACCGTGTGGGCAACCGCAACGGTATGTCGCAGGGCATGGGCGAGACCACATTCCACGTCACCAACAAACTCGTCGACTTCAACGAGATCGTAGGCAAGCTGTCGGGCAAGGAGTGGCGCATCGCCGCCACCGAACCCGCCCACCTGGCGTGCGGACCTTCAGGAACCGACGGCACTGGGGATTATCAGGCTGGACCCAACGAGAAGGCCGAGTTCGGTGTGTACGACGACCGACTCACCTTTGGCGCAGACTACAGCTATACCTACAACCCAGGTGCTGGCGGAACCATGTATGTCAACAAAGGCTGCTCCCTCTTCCCCGACCATCATCAGGGCACCGAAGACTACATGGTGCCTGTCAGCGAGCAGCACAGCTCTTACCAGCTCAGTGTCAAGGGCGACGACCTCTACCTCGTCATGCCTGCCAACACCTGCTTCCCCTACATCCCAGCCGACGCAGCCTATAACGGCGAGCTCCGTCTGCGTGTAGAGAGCATTACCGGCAGCACCATGGTGCTCGTATGGGACGATGGCAACATAGCATGGCACTACATCCTCACCTGCGCCAGCGAGGGCTTCCAGGGCTTCAACTCCAACAGCGACTGCAACATGTGGAAGAACTGCCAGTTCACCAACGAGTTCTACTATGCACCGGGATGGACACCGATAGACAACCCAACTGTCACCGAGAAGAACGGTGCCTACACCATTGAGCTGCCTACAGCAACCTCCTTACAGTGGCAGGCACAGGTCAAGTTCCTCACCGACATGACCACTAACGCGGTTACCAAGTACGACTTCTCTTGCAAGCTCGTTTCCACCACCGATCATCCGGGTGTAACACTCAAACTGGTGAAAACGGGCGACGACGACAGCTTCTACTTTATGCAGCGCATCGACCTGAAGGCCAACCAGGAAGTTCTCTTCTACCGTAGCGACATGGATGGCATCGACATGGACAACGTCACCTTAGTCGTCGACGGCGGAGGCAATGCCGACAACACCAAGCTCACCATCAGCAACATCGACTTGCAGGAACACAAGTGCGACGGTGTGGAAGCACCTGCCGAGGAAGAAGATAAGACCGTATACAACTACAACAGCGCTTCCAATATCTGGAAGAGCCACGTAGACGACAAGGGCGACGCAGGCTTCACCACCTTCTTCTACTACGCTCCAGGATGGACCGAGATAGGCGCTCCCGATTTCACTGCCGACAAGGGCCATTACACCGTTGAGCTGCCTACAGCAACCTTCTTACAGTGGCAGGCACAGGTTCACCTCATCACCGACATTCCGGGCGAGGCTGACACGCCTTACGACTTCTCGTGCAAGTTCTTGGCTAAGAAAGACATCAAGGGTGTAACCGTGAAGATAACAGACACAAGCAGCGATGACAACTTCTTCTTCCTCAACACCTACGACCTCAAGGCAGGCGAGGAATATCAGGTTAAGGTTCCTGCTACCGTCCTCAAGGAGGGAGCTGCACAGAAACTCAAGATGGTATTCGACTTTGGAGGAAATCCAGAAGGCGAGAAGGTAGAAATCTACGATATCATCTTCCAGAAAACTGCTCAGTAATTTCATCAAAACTCAAGTTTCTCAGGTGTGGAATTCATGGGAATTCCCCCTGAAAACTTGAACAATAAACATACTAACATGAAAAAGATAATGATTTTTAGCGCAATATTCGCTGTTGCTATAAGCCTCAGCGCTTGCAGCAACAACGAAACCGACATCAGCTACGCTTCGGCCGAGACCATTACCCTCTCTTCCACCACGCTGAACTTCGAGAAGGAAGGAGGCACACAGACCGCCGAGGTGGAGAGCACCCACGAGTTTGCCGCCTATTCCAACGACAGCTGGATCAAGGTGGCACCCACCAATCCCGTAGGCAAGAAAGCCACCATCACCGTCACCGTGGGCGAGAACCAGGGCGCTGAGCGCACTGGCAACATCACCATCTGGTCGGGCGGCTCACGCCAGAACATCACCGTCACACAGGCCAAGGGCGGACAGAACATCACCTGCCCCATCGAGGGCTACAACCTCGTATGGAACGACGAGTTCAGCGACAACGAATTGGGACCAGACTGGACTTACGAGATCAAGCCAGCCGGATGGGTGAACAACGAGTTGCAGAACTACGTGCGCGAGGACCAGGTGGCACAGGTTTCCAACGGAACACTGAAAATCAACCTCCTCGACGATGGCGGCACCATCAAGAGCGCTCGTCTCTACGCTCGTGAGTCCACAGGTTGGAAGTACGGATACATCGAGGCAAGCATCAAGCTCCCTAAGGGCAAGGGCACATGGCCCGCATTCTGGATGATGCCTGTCAATTGGCAGAAATGGCCTGGTGATGGCGAGATCGACATCATGGAGTCTGTGGGCTACGACCCCGACGTGGTTGTTTCCACCATCCACTGCACCAAGTACAACAACACCGGCACTACCATCGAGTCTGCACGCCGCAAGATCAGCAACTCACAGACCGAGTTCCACACCTACGGCATGGAGTGGACAGCAGAATACATGACCTTCTATGTGGATGGCGAGAAACTCCTCACCTATCACAACGACGGCAGCGGCAAGGAGGCATGGCCTTTCGATGCAGCCTTCTACCCCATCCTCAACCTCGCCTGGGGCGGTGCCTGGGGCGGCATCCAGGGCGTAGACCCATCTTGCTTACCTGCCACCATGGAGGTGGACTACGTTCGCGTATTCCAGAAGTAATTTTCCCCTGCATCTCATTAAGGAGTTAAGGAGTTAAAGAAGTTAAGGAGTTAAGACATATGCTTTGTTGTTTAAAAACAACGCCAAAATACGGTTGTCTTAACTCCTTTAATTAAACCCTCAAGACATTTGTCTTAACTCCTTTAACTCCTGAAAAAACTCCATTAATTAAATATTCCCTCAAGACATTTGTCTTAACTCCTTTAACTCCTTAACTCCTTTAACTCCTGAAAAAACTCCTGAAAAACACCTCAACTATCATTATTTTTTGCTTTGTTCTTGCGTATTTTAAAAAAGTTTCATATTTTTGCAGGCAACAGCAAAATACCTGAAATGAAGAAAGCAAAACAAAGCCTAAAAATCATCCTTACTACGCAACTTTTCCTTGCGCTGTCAGTTCTCATAGGTCATGCACAGACCCCAGAGAGCGTCGACTCCCTGCTCCACTGCATCGACGAGGCGATAGACCACTCTGCCCAATACGTCAGCCGCAAAGAGCAGCGCATCCGACAGCTGCAGCAACAGCTCTCGCAAGCCAAAAACCTACATGCCGAATACCAACTCTCCTATCGGCTATACGAAGAGTACACACCCTTCGTCAACGACTCTGCCATCATCTACCTCAAACGCTGCATCGAGATAGCCCGGAAGACGGGCAGGCACTCAGAAGTAGGTAAGTGCCAGGCACTCATCGCCATCCGCTGCTCCAGCACAGGCAAGTTTATCGAGGCGCTCAACACCCTCAACGCCATCGACACCACCCAGCTTGACAACATTGCCAAGGGCACGTATTATATGGCTTACAACCACGTATACGGCGAAATCATATACTACCGCAACCCCATCACCCCCGAGGCGCAATACGGCGCCATGGCAGCCGAATACCGGCAACGGATGTATGCTGCCCTTCCCCCCACCAGCAATTCGGTATTTCAGTATCGTGAGCTCGACGCCCTCAATGCCCATGACAATCGGGAAGCCATGCGCATCAACGACCAGTGGCTCAGCCACGTAGAGAAAGGGTCGCATCCCTACGCCCTCGTCACCCTCTACCGCTATTTAGCATACAAGGCAGAGAACGACAGCACCCGCATGATGTACTGGCTGGCAGAATCGGTACTCACCGACATCAGGAACGGCGTCATGGACCAAGGATCCATGTGGGAAATGGCCAACCAGCTCATGGGCCTCAACGATGTCGACAGAGCCTACAAGTACATCAGTTTCAGTAGCATCAGCGCCAACCGTTTCGGCTCACGACAGCGACTGGCCCAGATATCGCCCCTGCTGTCGGTCATCGCCAAGATGTACAAAGACGAGAACGACCAGTACAACAGGCGACAGAACTATACCCTCTGCATCATCAGCATCCTGGCGTTGATGCTCCTCATCGGCGTGTTCTACGTCAGCCGACAGCGACATAAACTCGCCATCGCAAGAGACGACTTCGCCAAGACCAACCACCAACTGCACGAACTCAATGCACAGCTCAAGTCGCTCAACGAGCAGCTCTCCTGCACCAACAGCCAGCTCTCTGTAGTCAACCACGAACTCACCGACGCCAACCGAGTCAAAGAAGAGTATGTAGGGCGATTTATGCGCCTCTGCTCCATCTATATCACCAAGATAGAGGATCTGCGCAAGAGAGTGCACAAGAAGCTGAAGACACGCCAGTACGACGAACTCTACGAAATGACCCGTCCGCAAGACTTTAAGGAAGAAGATTTGGAGGAGTTTTATGCCAACTTCGATTCTGCCTTCTTGCAGCTCTTCCCGCATTTCATCGAGTCATTTAATGCGCTGTTGCGCCCCGAAGAGCGCATAGAACAGCCCCAGAAGGAACAACTCTCCACCCCTATCCGCATCTTCGCCCTTATCCGATTGGGCATCACCGACAGCAGCAAAATAGCGGAGTTCCTGCATTACAGTGTCAACACCATCTATAACTACAGGGCGCATATCAAAAAGGGAGCCATCAACGACAAAGACTCCTTCGAGGAGGATGTAAGGAAGATCGGAACTTTCTAACATCTCTAATCCAACTTTCATAAAACTCAAACAGTGATGCTGTTGGCTTTGAATTCTTAGTGACAGAAAGGAATGACAACTTCCATGACTTCACAAAAAAACTTCTGAATACAATCATAAAAATCCCCTGAAAGGTTGCCTATATGCTAAGGCTTCCTTTCAGGGGATTCTCTTTGGCGCTTATACGAAGCGCTCAAAGGCTTTATTCTACTGTGAACATAACATTCTTCGTATCTCTACTATTAGGGCCTACCATGACGTCGAAATCGCCAGATTCGAGGACATACTGTAGGTTGGTATTATAGAACTTCAGCATATCAGGAGTTATGTGGAAAATTACCTCCTTACTCTCGCCTGCTGCAAGATGAATGCGCTGGAAGCCTTTCAACTCTTTAACAGGACGGGAAATGCTTGCCACTTTATCTCGAATGTAAAGCTGTACGATTTCATCGGCTGCACAACGCCCTGTGTTCGTAACACGAATGGTGGCAGTGATGTCGGCATGGTCGTTCCACGTATCGCTGTTGGCAGAGGCTACGCTCGCTTTATGGGAACTCAACTGCAATGAACCATACTCAAAGGTGGTATAACTCAAGCCATAACCAAAAGGATAGAGGGCGCCATTGCGCACGTCGAGATAGTTGCTGGCATATTTGGCAAATCGAGGATTGTCATCGGGTACAGGACGTCCTGTATTTTGGTGGTTGTAATAAAGAGGTTCCTGACCTGTAGCCTTGGGCAAAGAGGTGGTAAGCTTGCCACTGGGCACTTTGTCGCCAAAGACCACATCACAGATGGCATCGCCAGTTTCAGAACCGCCAAACCATACATTCATGATAGCAGGGATATGACTTTTCTCCCAGGTAAGCACGGTAGGACGACCAGAGAAATTGAGTAGCACGATGGGCTTACCTAATTGGGCAAGTTTTTCGAGCAAGTCGCGCTGTGTGTCGGGCATACGCAAGTCGGTACGACTGGCACACTCACCACTCATATCGGCAGTCTCGCCCATGGCACAAACGATAACATCAGCTTGGCGTGCTATCTGCAAAGCCTCAGCCTTCAACTTAGCATCATCCCCACGAGTTATAGTCTTGCCAAACTCACCATCTTTCTGTTCTTGCTCGTCGTACACCACGTTGCAACCTTGAGCATAAAGCAAAGTGGCTTTTCCTGCAAGAGCCTTCTCCATACTCTCCTTGAGTGAGGAATAGCGGTCGTGAGTGGCTGCCACACTCCAAGTGCCACTCATATTGTTGCGCGTGTCGGCAAGCGGTCCGATGAGAGCTATCTTTCCCTCCTTGCTGAGTGGTAAAAGTTGCCGATCGTTCTTGAGAAGTACAAAGGTTTCGGCAGCTATGTCGCGGGCGGTCTGTCGATTTGCAGCGGTGAAGATGTCGGTCTTCTGTCGCTTGCTGTCGCAGTAACGATAGGGGTCGGCAAAGAGTCCCAACTTGTATTTAGCCTCTAAGATGCGTCGGCAAGCGGTGTCAATATCAGCTTCGCTCACCTTTCCTTCCTTAACGCTCTGCTCCAGGTATCGCACGAAGCCTTGCGAGCACATGTCCATATCGGTTCCAGCAAGGAGTGACTGTTCTGACGCTTCCTTGAGATCGCTGGCGGTACCATGCTGTAGTATCTCTCCGATAGAACCATAGTCGGTGACTACGAAGCCCTGGAAGTTCCACTGCTTGCGCAGCACATCGGTCATCATCCAGTGACTGGCGGTGGCTGGCACATAGTCGATAAGATTGAACGAAGACATGACGCTACCTACGCCCGCCTCGACGACCATCTTATAAGGAGGCAGAAACTGGTTGTACATGCGCACTCTGCTCATGTCGGTGGTATTGTACTCTTTGCCTGCCTCGACAGCTCCATAGAGTGCGAAATGCTTGAGGCAAGCCATGATGTGGTCTTTGGGGACTATGTCTTCGCGGCTCATATCTGCCTGCTGATAACCTCGCGTCATGGCTGCTCCCAAGACACCACTGAGGTATGGGTCCTCGCCGAAGCCTTCGCTGATGCGTCCCCAGCGGGCATCGAGAGCCACGTCGACCATAGGCGAGAAGGTCCAGTTGATGCCGTCGGCGCTTGCCTCGCGTGCCGACACCTCGCCTACCTGCCTCAAGGCTTCCTCGTTCCACGAACAGGAGAGGGCAAGTGGGATGGGAAAGATGGTTTCATAACCATGGATAACGTCCATACCTACAAGGAGTGGGATGCCAAGTCTACTCTTGCGGATGGCAACCTGCTGCAGAGCTTTGATCTTGTCGAAGCCCTTGATGTTGAATACGCCTCCCATTTTTCCAGCCGTAATATCGCCTGCCACCTGAGTGTCCATGGTGCTACCTGTGGTGATGTCGCCAGCCACCATAAGGTTGAGCTGCCCGATCTTCTCTTGAAGCGTCATCTTGGCCATCAATTGGTCGATATATTCCTTCATGGGAAGAATCTTCTTGCTGTCAACTGGTTTCTTAGGCTGACGCTTAACTTTTTGTTTTACTTGCACCGTCTTCCATGATGCTGATGGTGAGGCAGCTGCCCCCATTAAAGGAAAAGCTGCCCCCAAAAGAATGAATGATGATAACAATAATTCTTTTTTCATGCTGATAATTTAGGGGTTAAGATATAATTCTGATAATTTACATGGATTATTCTTAGGAGAAACTAAGACATTTACTTCAGCTCAAAGGTTTTCTTAAGCTTCAAATTGTCGGAAGCATTACCCACCCATGCTTCAAACTGTCCTACCTCTGCTTTCCATGCGGCAGTAGCTTCATCATAGAAGCTGAGGGCATCCTTGCCCAGGGTGATAGTTACGTCCTTGCTCTCGCCAGGCTGCAGACTCACCTTGCAGAAGCCTTTCAGTTCCTTGAGTGGACGGTCGACCGAAGCCTTGACGTCGTGGACATAGAGCTGCACGGTCTCTGAGCCAGCACGCTGTCCTATATTCTTTACCTGCACGGTAAAGGTGATGGAGTCAGTGGCTGTCATTGTGGTTTTGTCTGCACGCAGCTTGCTGATTGCAAACTGGGTGTAGCTCAGACCATGGCCAAAAGCAAACACAGGACGCTGTTTCTCCTTGTCTGCCCAACGATAACCGACATAAATGCCTTCCTTATATTCCTCGTCAATGATATTTCCTTTGGTCTGAGCACCACCTTCCAGTCGCCATGTGCCAGGATAGGTGTTGAGGGCATGAGCGCCCACCTCTTGCAAAGACTTCACCCAAGTGAAGGGCAGCTTACCCGATGGATTGACATCACCAGTGAGGACTGAAGCCAAAGCTTCGCCTGCCTCAGAGCCTAAATACCAGCCCTGCACGATGGCTGGCACCTTATCTTTCCAAGGCATAGCCACTGCATTACCTGAGATATTGACATACACGAAGTTCTTATTGGCTGCTGCCAAGGCTGTAACCAACTTATTTTGTGCATAAGGCAACTCATACTGCTGGCGGTCGTGACCCTCGCAGTCCTGATAGTCGCTCTTGTTGAGTCCGCCGAAGAGGATGACACAGTCGGCAGTCTTAGCCTTCGCCACAGCCTCAGCAATGAGCTCTGCCTCGCTGCGACTGTCTTCCAGATTCTGTCCCGTGGTAACGCCATTGTAGTTGCCTGTCACATCGCCCACATAGCCACGCACATATTCCACCTCTATGCCATCCTTGCCAAGACGCTCCTTTAAGCCCTGAAGTGGCGAGATTTCCTTCTGCACCTTGAGCGAAGAACTACCTCCACCTACGGTCATCATCTTGATGGCATTCTCGCCCACTACCAGCACGCGACGCACCTTCTGTGTGTTGACAGGCAACACGCGGTTCTTATTCTGCAACAGCACGATGCCCTCCTCGGCTATCTGCTTAGCAGTGAGATAATGCTCGTCCGAACAGAGGAAGCCATGAGGACGGTTGCGGTTCATCGTGGTGCGATAGTAGAGACGAAGCACACGACGCACTTTTTCATCCAATTCGCGAGTGGTGTATTTGCCTTCCTGAATGGCCTTCAGATAAGGACGGGCAAGATAATAGTTGTCATAAGCGTTGCTGGCTCCCATAGTGAGTCCATTCGTCCATGAGCCAAACTCCATATCAAGTCCATTCTTCACGGCTTGATCAGTGTCGTGAGCGCCACCCCAATCACTTACTACCACACCATCAAACTTCCAGTCTGTCTTCAGAATCTTGTTGAGGGTGTACTGGTTGTGACAATTATGCTCATTGCGATAGAGATTGTATGCACCCATAATGGCCCAGGCCTTACCCTGCTCTACGGCTGCCTTGAAGGCTGGCAGATAGATTTCGTGAAGGGCACGGTCGCTCACCTTGACGTTGACCTGGTGGCGATATTCCTCATCGTTGTTCAGACAATAGTGCTTCACGCACGATGATATGCCCTTCGACTGCAGTCCCTGTACGTAGGGCACTACCATGATGGAGGCAAGGAAGGGGTCTTCACCCATATACTCGAAGTTGCGACCATTGAGCGGTGTACGATAGATGTTGACACCAGGTCCTAAAATCATGTCTTTGCCACGATAAAGAGCTTCTTCACCCAAAGCCTCACCGTAGAGACGGCTCATTTGCGGATTCCAAGAGGCTGCAAGACAGGTGAGGGCAGGAAAAGCCACACAGGAGTCGTTGGTTTGTCCAGCCTGCTCCCACTCGTCCCATAGCACGTCGGGGCGCACACCATGAGGACCATCATCGGTCCAGAAGTCGGGGAATCCCAAACGTGGAACTCCTGCTGATGAAAACTTGCTCTGGGCATGGATTACTCTGATTTTCTCCTGCAAGGTCATGCGGGAGATGGCATCGTCAATGCGTTGCTCTACTGGTTTGGTATCATCCAAATAAACAGGCAACTGCTGAGCCTGAACTGAGAAAATGGTTGTCAATGACAACGCGCAGGATAATGCTAATTGTTTCATTAGATTTTATAATTTGATATTTTTCTGTACGCTTCTGTAAAGAAGATGCAAACGAGCGCAATGAAAGCTTGGTTTCAGATTGTCGATTATAGCAAAAACTTCTTTTTGCAAAAATAAGAAAAAAAACAAATACAAACAATCGAATATAGTAAAATAGTGGATTTGTATGCTGTTTACGAAAATATAACTTCTTAAAAGCAAGCTGTTTGCGAAAACATCATCATGTGATATAAGTGGGAGAGCGTGAAAAAACTGTTAGTAAAAAACAGGTGGTATTTTAGGTTATTGAAGATGTGTGTTTGCTACTTTACTCCTTACAGGGTATTCTATCCTTATTTCATCAGGAAGTCGGCATGGGAAATATTTGCTGCCACAAATAGAAAAAACACCCCCAAAAAACGCAAGTATCTTCATCGGCCATCGCAAGTACTTGCGATGGCCGATGAAGATACTTG
>ERZ857629.1124-NODE-1124-length-31585-cov-6.031494_pt1 | contig 31585 bp, 19 predicted proteins | sample MGYA00519700_ERZ857629 | MGnify/ENA primary metagenome ERZ857629 (study PRJEB31778, sample SAMEA3449351) | human gut metagenome | biome: human gut; feature: human-associated habitat; material: faeces | place: United Kingdom | collected 2010/2012 ... | reverse complement strand
GAACACTTATAAATCGCTCATTTTAAGCTATTCAGCAGATTATAGAAGAATTTTTTAGAAAAATCTATCTGGTATTTCATAGAGATTCCATCCATTGCTGAGCATCTGCTGCACTCTGAAAATGAAGAGTCTCACCATTCTTATATTCTTGACGAGCTTCATCAATATCTTTTTGCAGTTTTACAGAAATTCTATTATTTTTGGCATAGACATCATCCCCCTCCTTGCTATTGACAAGGAAAGTTTTAATTCTCTCAAGTATATTCATGTCGGAAACATTTAATACTTGACGAATTATATCCATCTGTGCTAATTGGATATTTTCTGAATTCATAATTATGATGTTTAAATGTTATAACAACTGCAAATGTACGATTAAAATCTGTAACCTCAAAGTTTTTTTACTTTTTATTTACTACTTCCTTTCAAAACTATCAAATTTCTCACTTCTCTTTTCCGTATATTCCCCACATATTCAGCCTTCTATTAAGCCACAGGTTGGTCATCTATCATGACCCCAAAAGGGAATAAGAAGTGAAAAGAATAGCAAAAATCTATAAAATATCTGTTTCTTTTGGTAGAGTCTTTAAATAGACGTATCTTTGCACTATAAAAACAGCAACAAGATGGCAAAGATATTGATTATAGAAGACGATTTGGCTTTTGGAACCATGATTCAGACATGGCTCAGAAAGAAAGGATTCGAAGTAGAGAAAGCCACATCGGTTGGTGCTGCCTTGAGGTTGTTGCAGGAAGACAGCCAGCGCGACTTGATTCTCTCAGACCTCAGACTTCCCGACCACGACGGACTCACCACACTGAGATGGCTCCACAAACAGGGCCTTCACATTCCCTTTATCGTCATGACAAGCTATGCAGAGGTGCAGAACGCTGTGCTCGCCATGAAATCAGGAGCCAATGACTATGTGGCTAAACCGTTTCATCCCGATATCCTGTTAGAGAAAATCAACGAAGCTATCAAGCTGTCAACCTCATCGACACCTGCTCTGGCAAACTCTCCTGCCACACCGGCTCACCAAGAAGCCCCTCAGCAAACTACCACACAGCCCGACGAAGCCGAGGCGCCCAAATACATAGAAGGCAAGAGCGAAGCCTCACAACAGCTATATAGATATGTGTCACTCGTAGCACCTACCCCTATGTCGGTACTGATACTCGGGGCAAGTGGCACAGGCAAGGAATATGTGGCGCATCGCATACACGAGTTGAGCAGCCGTGCCGACAAGCCCTTCTTCGCCATAGACTGCGGAGCCATACCCAGAGATGTGGCAGCATCCGAATTCTTCGGTCATGTGAAAGGCGCCTTCACAGGAGCCGAACAAGACAAGAAGGGCGCCTTCGAAGTTGCCAATGGAGGTACGCTCTTCCTCGACGAGATGGGAAACCTAAGCTATGATGTGCAGGTGCAACTGCTTCGTGCCTTGCAGGAGAGAAAGATAAGACCCGTTGGCGGTACAAAGGAGATCGACATCGACATCCGACTGGTATGCGCCACCAATGAGAACTTAGCCGAACGAGTGGCAGAGGGACAGTTTCGCGAAGACCTCTTCCACCGCATCAACGAGTTTACCATCTATATGCCCGAGTTGAAAGATCGCGGCACAGACCTCTTCCTCTTCGCCGACCTGTTTATAAAACACGCCAACAAGGAATTGGGAAGACACGTGCTCGGTCTCGACGATAAGTCTTCGGAGATGATAGCATCGTACAACTGGCCCGGCAACCTACGTGAACTCAACAATGTGATGAAGCGTGCCACCCTGCTGACCAAGGGAAACTATATCGGCAGTACTGAACTCCAGCAGAGCATGAGTCATCTGCAACAACCCACAGAGACCTTGACTTTGCGGGATGAGCAAACCGAACTGCAACGCATAGAGACAGCCCTGAAAACCGCCAATGGCAACAAGAGCAAGGCTGCCCAACTGTTGGGAGTGGACAGAAAAACCCTCTACAACAAAATCAAGAAATATAATCTGTAGACCTCTGCAACTTCCTATAACACATAGCAAGGACGGACTGTAAACCCAATGGGGTTCATAGTCCGTCCTTGCTGTATGATAGCTTTTCTATCATGTCCCGACATCCTGTGCCATTCCCCATTCCCCAATAGAGTTCCCCAACTTTTTGGGGAAGTTTTCCACACTTCTTCCACACATTCCACAGTTCCACGCTTTTTGGCATCGCTATGCCATAACCTGATAATCAAACACTTAGCGAATATTCTTCATTTTTGGCACGCTGATTGTGATATTAGTTAGTGAACTCGCAAACGAACAGAAAGTTCAACAAACAAACTGAATGTTCAACAAGAGTTTCAATAGAGAATCATAAATAAAAAAAAGAATATTAACCATTTAAACATTACAATTATGAAGAAGTTATTTTTCGCAGTTATCGCAGCAGCATTCGTTTTCGTATCAGCAAACAACGTATTTGCAAGTAACAAAATGATGAGCTATACAGGCACTGAGCCAACAGATACTGTAGCTCCAACAGACACAACAGCAGAGCAACCTGCAGAAGCTGGTTTCGCCATTGCACTCAACGACATGGAGCCAACAGACACCGTAGCTCCTACAGAGACTCCTGCCGACACAACAACAGAAAAACCTGCAGAGGCAGCCTTTGGTATCGCACTCAGCGACATCGAGCCAACAGATACCGTAGCACCAGCCGACACGACTCAGACTCCTGAGGCTCCAGCAGGACAGGCAGAGTAAACATGCCATCTTCAAAAAACAGTATACATGCAACTTTTAAAATGAAAATATCTTGTCTTCTCTTCTGAAGGCAAGATATTTTTTTGTATTTTTGCACCATGATAAAAAACAACATTCCTCTCAAAGTGGCCTTGGGATATGCGGCCGTTGCCGTAGTGATGGTATTGGCTGTAGCGCTCGTATACAGCAACACACAGTCTATACTCAACATCAACAAGGCTTCAAACGACTATACCCATAAGCGCAATCTGGCCGACAGCCTGGTGTATAGTCTGCTCGACGTGAGCAACAACGAGCGCACCATCTATATGGATGCGTCGCAAAACTGGGGGGAACTCAACCGCTCCATACAGGAATCTAAAGAGCTAACGCTGAAACTCAAGACTTTAGAGAACGACTCCTTGCAGAGAGCACGTATGGACACACTTGTCTATCTGCTCAACCTGAAGCAACTCAACTTGAAGCAACTCAGAAAAGCACTGAGAGGAAACAACCACGAGAGTTTTCTGCACGAGAAGGTGAACAACCTGAATAGCGGAAAAGACTCGGTAGTGGTACACCCCAAGACAGCCCTAACCCATGAGAACAAAAGAACAACCGTTGAGGTGGTGAAGACCCGCAAAGGCTTCTTCCGTCGACTTGCCGATGCCTTTAAGAAAGGAACCACCGACACCATAGCCATCCATAATGACGTAAACCATACCACTACCGACTCGGTGGCGACACCTGTAGACATTGCCGAAGAGGTGGCACAAGTGCTGTCGCAGATAGGACAAGAAGACAAACAGAACACCCAGAAGAAAGAAAAAGCAGTAAACAGAGAGGTAAGCGACCTGCAAAAGGTAAACACCCAACTTGCCCAGCGTACCTCCCACTTGCTCAACACCATCCGTCAAAACGAGATGCTGTCCATGCAGCAGGCATTGGGCAAAGCCCTCCAATCTCGTAGGGCGCTATTGTGGCAGATCACGCTCCTGGCGCTGCTTGCCATGGCTGCTGCCGTAATATTGTTGTGCTATATCTTCAAGGACACCAAGAAGGAACGCATCTATCGTGAGAACTTGGAAGACGCCAACGTCGAGATACAACGCATCATGAACCAACGCGAAAGACTGCTCCTTACCATCACCCACGACATCAAAGCCCCCGTGGCATCTATATCGGGATTTATCGACCTGATGAGAGAATGTGTGAATGATGAGAGAGGCATGGGCTATATCAACAATATAGCCAGTTCTGCCTGTCATCTGTCAAGATTAGTGGCTGCACTCCTCGACTATCATAAGTTGGAAAACGGACTGATGGAGTTGCATCCTTCCAACTTCTCACCTGCTGCCCTCTTACAACAATGCACCGAAGGCATGAGGATGCAAGCCGAGAGAAAAGGTCTGTCGCTGTTGGTTTCTTATCAAGACAAGGTAGCAGAACTGCAAGGCAAGGATTCAGAAGCCCCTACTATCACCTACTTAGCTGATGCCTTCCGCATCCGACAGGTGTTGGACAACCTCATCAGCAATGCCATCAAGTATACAGAGAAAGGCAAGATAACCGTCGATGCCCTTGTCACTCCCTCCTCAACAGCAGGCGTCTGCCATCTGGAGGTAAAGGTGACAGATACAGGCATGGGCATGACTACCGAGGAGAGTCGAAGAGTATTTCAAGCCTTCACACGACTCAAGGATGCCCAGGGCATCGAAGGCACGGGGTTAGGACTCTCTATCACCCATGAGCTTGTCTGTCTCTTGGGCGGACAGATCAGTCTGCAATCAGAGAAAGGCATCGGCTCCACCTTTGCCATCACCCTCCCCATCAAGCAGAATCCCTCTTCCCTGCAGTCTTCATCTACAAACGAGGATGCCAACAAGGATGCTACACGCCCCGACAAGAAGAGCACACCCCTACCTCTAAGATGCCAACACCCCCTTGCCAACCATAAGATTCTGATTCTCGACGACGACCGTCTACAGCTACAACTGCTCCAGGAGATGCTACACCGCAAGACCAAGGGTGAGTGGCAGCTATTTGCCTGCCAGCATGTTACCGAGGCACTAACCATTCTTCACGATAAGCAGCCCGCCTTGATGCTCATGGACATAGAGATGCCCGAGATGAACGGCACCGAAATCATCCGCAGGATCAATCACAGCAACATGAAGGTGATAGCCATGACAGCCCACGACATCAGCATCAAGGAAGAACTGATGGAGGCAGGCTTCGACAACTGCCTGTTCAAGCCCTTCCGCCCTGAAGCCTTAGAAAACCTACTGATGGGCACACCCCAAGCGGAAACGGCAAGCGAAGAACCTATGGCGAGCAATAGCATGACAGATAAAGAAGTACCGACCTCGGACAGACTATCAGCTCTCCTCGCCTTTGCGGAAGGCGATCAAGAGTCAGAACAAGAAATCATAAAAACCGTTGCTGCTGAGATAAGCACCTACCAAGAAGCATTGGGCAAGCATCTACCCAATGCCGAAAAGGCGCACGAAGCACAGCAACCTATCGACCAGTCGACCAAGGCTGACATAGCCCGTATCATCCACAAGCTACAGCCCATAGCCCAGATGATGCAAGCAGCATGCCAAGAGCAGCTATCAGCACTCTCGCCCGAACACATCGGAGAACAAGAGGACAAAAAAATCCGAGCATATATCCTCGACATCTACAATGACTTAGGAAATATGCTCGGAGAGCTGAGAAATGCGTCAGACAAGTAGGAGGGCTTATAGTTCCACACTATCGATGTGAAACTTCAGCAAGCCAGCAGGCACCTTCACCGTCACCTCATCGCCAGCCTTCTTACCCAAGAGTGCATGGGCAATGGGCGACTTGATAGATATCTTGCCCGAATGAAGGTCTGCCTCGTGAGGATTCACGATGGTATAGGTCATGCTGCACTGATTAGACATATTGGTAATCTTCACCTTGCTCAATAGTCCCACCTTGTCGCTCTGTAGGCGCGACTTATCTATGATGCGAGCATTCTCCAATATTTTCTGTTTAAAACTGATTCTACTCAACAGCTTGCCCTGCTCACGCTTGGCAGCATGATACTCAAAGTTCTCACTGAGGTCTCCCTTGTCGCGAGCCTCTGCTATGGCATCACGCACAGCAGGTAGTTCCACCTGTACCATGTGCTGCAGTTCTGCTACGAGCTCATCGTAGCCTTCTTGTGACATATATTCCATGATTGTGTCGTTTTTTTCTTTTACGTTTGTTATCTTCGGCGTGCAAAGGTACGCAGAAATCATGAAAGAGCCAAGACTTTACCCGAGTTTCACGTAAAAAGACATTGGTTTAACAATTAGCAATATTGCACTGGGAGGGCGTGGCTTCCAGCCCGCCCATAAGCAAGTGAAGCATTTATAAAAAATATTAAAGATAATAACGGGGCGGGCAAGATGCCACGCCCTCCCCAGTGCCAACCTGCTAAATCGTAAGAATAAAAAAGGTGCATCAAAACCCACGTTTTGATGCACCCATTAACAGATGATTGAAAATTATTGTTTACTTGATAACAACCTTTCTTGTTGTACCATCAGCCATCTTGATGATGTTGATGCCCTTCTGCAAGGTGTTGATCTTCATGCCATTGATAGTGTAGATACCATTTACAGCACTTGCTGATGGACGGTTCTCGATGTTCTCGATGCCAGAAGCTACACCGCCAGTACCCTTTCTTGAAACACCCAAGATGGTGATATAACCAGCGCCACCATAGGTCTTTGTGAACTCTACATTCTTCACTTCCTTCGACTTATCAGTCTTCATAGTGTACTCATAGAGGCGAATCTTACCAGTATCGATATCGTCTTGGTAATATGGAAGGTTCTGCTTTGTTATGATACGACCCAAACCATATACAGCCTCGCTACCTGATGGAGAATCGGTATACCAATCCTGAGGAGTATAACGCTCATTATAGGTATGAGTATTGTCTGTGTAATATGCAGTAGCTACAAGACTTGCACCACCATTTGCAGAGACAACGAGGAAGTAAAGTTCCTCACACTTCTCTGGATTTTCAAACTCCAATGTACCAGCAGAGAAGTTAGACTTAAGAGTGAGCGCATTCTTCTTACTAAAGTCAGCTATCTGGAACTGAGTTCCATTTGCTGTTGTTACGATACCATTGCTGCCACAAAGAGCACCTTCCTTCTGAACATCCTCAGTATAGAATACCCAACCCTGGTTGTCGAGAATATTGTCAGAGAACTGTTTTGCAGGCTTACCCTCAGCGATAACATCAGCATTCCAACCTGATTTCACTGCTACGGGAGCTACTGCTGGCATAGCAGCAGCAAACTGCTCATAAGCCTCAACCTCAGCCAAAGAAGGATAGAAGTATGGATTCAAGTTACAGATCACTGCGATATACTTAGTCTCCTCGAAGTCTGGCAAGATGTACTCCAACTCAGAAACCTCACCCAGGTCAGAGAATGTCTTCACGCGCTTCAAGTTATTGATATCGTTACCTACAGCGATGCTAATCTCCTTGTTGACGATACCTGCTTCATCGTTATCATTTGTACCCTTGTTGTTGTTAGGGATGTGGATAGCAACCTTAGAGAGATTCCAAGACTTGCCCTCTGGTGCAGTAAAGATAGCCCATGCGTCATCTTTATGAGTAGAAGGTGTCTCGATTGCTCCAAGAGCATCAGCAGCCTTGTCACCATCTGTCAAGCCAGGGATATCGAACTTGTCGAATGTAACACCGAATCCACCATCACCCTGATAGTGACGAACCTCAGCAGTAGCACCTGTCAAGATGTTAGGCTGTGTATTAGAGTCGATGCTGATATTCACAACACGCTCCTTGTATGTACCACCATTATCTACTGTGATAGTGAGTTTCTCAACACCCATCTTCATACCTGCTGTTACAGGGATGGTGAATGTGCAGTTAGCCTGATCCTCTGTGATAGTACCCACCTTCAAACCAGCAGTTGACTTCACACGGCAAGAGAATTTAGGATCTCTTGGATCACCATTCAAGTCGTAAGTTACTACGATGTTCTGTGTTTCACCAGCGTTCATCTTCACCTCAGAAGAAGGAACCGAGATAGACATATTGTTGTCCTCAGAACCGAATACCTGGAACTCCCAAATACGGAGAGTACCGTTAGCCTCAGGAATCAACTTCACATAACGTGCCTTGAAAGGAGGAATATAGTCATACTTGATGCTCTCTTTTACACGGTTTTCAGCATCAACCACTGTTGTCCAGGTCTCACCATCGTTAGACAACTGAATCTTATAGTTGTTGATCTGGTCAACACCATACTCAGGACCAGAGTTACCATCATAGATACAGAAACCATAGATACGATATGCGCTCTGGCAATCGAAGATAGCCCAACGGTCGCTCTGCAATGTACACCACTTACCGCTTGTCTCTTGTGGATAAACTTCACCATCGATAATCTTCCAAGGTGTCTCAGTACTATTAGTAGAGTTAGAGAATTTAACCACAGTCTTGTTCTGTACTACGTTGTAAACAGTTGCAGCGTCTTCTTTAGCAATAACGTCGATAACTTGCTTAGTGGTTTCAGATGTACCAACAACGTTAGTAACCTTTACAGTAACTTTCATCTTACCTGGCTTCTTAGCCACTACGTAGATTGTCTCCTCATTAGTAGCAGTACCTGGCTTGAACTCCAAGCCCTCTGGCAAAATCCACTCCCAAGCTGTAGGTCTACCTGTACCCTTAGCTGTGATATGTGTAGATTCACCTACTTCGAGGTAGCTCTTACCCAAAGAGAAGGTAACTACAGGAGCTGTACCCTTAGGATAGTTGAGCTTGATGCTCTTAGCAGGCTGCTGCTTCATATCCTTCATGACAGGAACTACTTCCATCTCGAGGAAATTATCTACGCCATTACGAACGAATGTAGGAACATAGAAAGCCTCGCCACGAGTCTGACCTACCAAAGTGCGCTCGCCATTTTCATACTTCTTATAGATATCGAAGTGATCGAAATCGTCGTTATAGGTATAATCCCATGTCAAACGAACATCACTCTTTTCTGCACCGAGAGTAGTTGTAGATTCAAGGTTCTCAACGTCAACGCTTGCAGGAGCATAACCTGCTGGCAACACTGCGAGCTCACCGAGTTTCAACTGATAGTAAGGAACCTCTGTCTCACTCTTCATGTTGAGGGCAATCATATAGATGGTCTTGCCATTGAGTGAAGCCAAGTCATAGTCGGCGATGGTCCAACCATTCTTCTCTGTTACAGTAGCATCGGTCAGAGTCACGTCAGGAGTTGTAGAACTCTCTGTAGCCAACTTCATCTCAACAGTACCAGGAGTTGTAGTCTTGTAAACGAGACGGAGAGTACCACCTGCTGTTACAGGAATCATAGTCTTATAGAGACGCATGAGGTGATCACCTGTTGTCAAGCTACCGCTCACCTCAATGCTTGAACCGTAGTTGTAAGCTTCTTCCCAGTTGATAGAAGCAGACAAGTTGCCCTTGTTCTCAATCCACCAGCGCCATGTAGGCATGATGCTCTGTACACCACTATGATACCAGTCTTGTGTACCTTCAAGCTTACCCTCTACAAAGCGGTGCTTACCTACACCTACGCAGAATGAGCTAACGAAAGGCATGCTGGTGATAGCAGAACGCTCCAATACGCGGTTAGAAATACCAGGCCAAGATGTAGTAGATGTAACAGTTGGGTCACCCTCTTGGTTCACCCACATCATCTCCTCATTCTTAAAGGTTTTCTGAATAGCTGCGTATGCACTTGGACCTGTATCATCCTTACCAAGAAGGTTCTTTACGTTATCCTTCCAGATACGCTCCTCTGGGCAGAACAAGTCGATAGAACCTACGTGACCCGTTGTAGGCATAGACCTATTGAGATAATAACCGAATCCTGTATGACCGCTACTTACCACCTGGATACCTGCATAGATCTTAGAGAAAGTCTCCGCCTCTGTGCAACCAAGTGACGCTGCCTGACCACGATAGTCACCATTAGCTCCATACTCCAAGAACTGAGAAGTATTCTTATGTGACTTCAAGATGGTTGGACTTGGTGAACCACTCGCATTATACCACTGGATTTCCATGTGAGTATTTCCGTCAGCATCAGCGATGGCATTAAACTCTTTGATGAAACCAGCCCATTCTGAGAGAGTAGAGCCACCAGACTCCTGGTTGATAAACCAACCATCGAAGCCCATGTACTTTGCTATTTCGTACAATTTCTTGGCAAAGATGTAAGAGCCATTCTCCTTAGTAAGCATCTCGCGAACCCATGCTGAATTTCCACCGTAAGCATAAGGAGGGAAGAAAATCTGACCAAGAGACTTCACACCACTCTGGTGAGCAGCATCAGTAGATGGTGCTGGAGGAGGAATAATGATACCCTCGCTGGCAGAACCTGCCCAATAAACGAGTTTATCCATATACTGCCAATAAGTAGGCTGATAACCTAAGAAGTTGTTAGCACCCTGAGATGGGCAAGAACTACATGTAGGGAAAAGAATGGTAGCGTTACATACCTGTCCCTCATAGAACTGATTTGCATTGGCTTTCATCAAGGTAGGCTCCTTGAATCGCTTAGCCAATGGCACCTTAGAACGGTTAAACTTAGCATTCTTGTCGGTTTCTGGCGACCAGTTCTTGATGTGTTCTGGATGCCAACATCCGCCATAAGGCTGCTGAGCACTTGCTGAAACTCCAAAAAGGAAGGAGAGCGCGACACTAAAAAGTCGATTTAGTCTCATACTGTTAGGGTTTAGTTATTAAATTTAGTAATAATAGGAAGTCTCGTACATGGAGTTTTCTCCCTAATGTTTAGTTAATTCTGACCTTATAACAACATAGAAATGAAAACTACTTAGTCAAAAATGATTTTTTTTTCATTTTTTTTCGCATCCGCCTAAAAAAGGCAGCAAAGTTCACATTTTCAACATAATTAGGGGAAATAATCAGGCTCCATAAATAGAAAAAAAGACCGCTACGGTATGCTTCTCGCACACCATAGCGGTTATTAAAATAAACCTAAAACTTTTCCTGAAAACTTTTTACCGCAGAATTTACCTTGTCGTATTAATATTTTATCATCACTATACTTTTTCAAAAGAAAAAATATTACTTCACGATATTGGTCTTGCGGATAAAGTCGATGATTTCTGGCACATAACCGAAAGCCAAACCAGTGACCGTATCGGCACAACCATAATATACAGCTATGCGACCTGTCTCAGCATCGCAGAGCGAAGCACAAGGGAAACAAACGTTTGGCACATCCCCCACACACTCATACAACTCCTGAGGTGTGATGAGATACTGGCCCGAACGCCCTATCACCTTCCAAGGCTCATCTAAGTCGAGCAGCGCAGCACCGAAAGCATAGACATACCCATTGCAAGAGTGAAGCACACCATGATAGAGCAACAACCATCCTTCAGAAGTCTCGATAGGCACCGGACCAGCACCAATCTTCATGCACTGCCATGCACTCTCCTCGAAAGCAGCAGGCGCCATCACATGACGATGATGTCCCCAATACTCCAAGTCGGGCGACTCGCTATAGAAGATATCACCAAAGGCAGTATGCCCCGTATCACTTGGACGACTCAGCATCGCAAACTTGCCATTGATCTTGCGAGGGAACATCACCCCATTGCGGTTGTAAGGCAAGAAAGCATTCTCCAACTGATGGAAAGTCTTGAAATCCTCTGTCCATGCCACACCAATCGTTGGTCCATGATAACCATTGCACCAGGTGACATAATACTTTTCGCCTATCTTGCACACACGAGGGTCGTAGCCATACACCCACTCACCTATCTCCTTGTCGTCGCACTCCAGACGGATGGTTTCCTCGTTGATGTCCCAGTGAATGGCATCCTTACTGAAGCCAGCATGAAGCGTCATGCGTCGGTTCTTGTCATCACATCTGAAGACACCTGCAAATCCATCCTTATAAGTTACTACGGCACTATTGAAGATGCTATTGGAGTCGGGTAGCTGATTGCGCTGGATAATGGGGTTCTGAGAAAAGCGCCACAGAGGCACATTGCTATTTTGTGGTCTGTCTTCCCAAGGAATATTGGGAAGCGCAGCACCTATGATTTTGATATCGTTCATTGTTATTGTTTAATAAAAAGTTTGATTATAGATTGTTGAGAAGTTCTACCTTACCATCGTTGACGAGTTTGATAACCAACTCACCAAAGAGGGTATTCTGCCATGCAAACCAAGCACGCGTATAGTTAGAAGCATCATCCTTATGGAAAGACTCATGGATGAATCCCATGCCTGCATCGGTATTGAGAAGCGTCTTCATGCACCAGCGAATCTCGTCGTCGTCGGTAGCCGTGAAGCACTTCATCATGATAGACATTGGCCAAGGCATATCGTAGCCGATGTGTGGACCACCGATACCCTCACCCGCCTTACCACGGAAGAAACAAGGATTGTCCTCACTCCATACGAAGCGGCGTGTATTCTGGTAGATAGGATCGTCCATCTCCACATCGCCCAAATAGCCCATACCCAAGAGTGAAGGCACATTGGCATCATCCATCAAGAGACGGTTGCCAAAACCATCTACCTCGTAAGCATAAATCTTGCCATACTTAGGATGTTCGCATACCGCATACTTCTGCAAAGCCTCCTTCACCTCCTTGGCGAGGTCAGAACAGTCGGCAGCAATCTTGAGCGCCTTTGTCTTCTGAGCATCTTCAGCTTTCTCAGCTACATGCTTCAATATCTCAGCCGCCTTATTCATGGAAGAAACCGCCATGAAGTTGGAAGGAATGAGGAAAGGAAGAATGGTGGCATCATCAGAAGGACGGAACATAGAAGCGATGAGGCCTACGGGCTTCACAGGAGCACCAAAACCATCCCAGCCCACGGTATCGAAAGCACGGTCGGTCATACGAGCGAAGTGATAAGCCTTGGCTGTCTCCTTGCGCTGTTGCTCACGGAAGGTCTTGAGGATATTCTCTATCGCTTTCATCCAATCTTCACCGAAGATCGAGTCGTCGCCTGTCACCTTCCAGTATTCGTAAGCCAAACGGATGGGATAACAGAACGAGTCGATCTCATACTTACGCTCGAATACCTCTGCCTGCATCTGGGTGTCATCCTTCTGCCATCCAGCTCCTGTAGGACCATCATTGTAGGCATTGGCATAACGGTCGATGTTGATACACTTCAGTTGGCGAAGGATAACGCCACGAAGCATCTTCTGTAGTTTCTCGTCTTTGTTGGAAAGGGCTATGTAAGGCCATACCTGTGCGCCAGAGTCGCGAAGCCACATGGCAGGAATATCGCCAGTATAGACGAAGGTATCGTCGTCGCCATTCTCGAGCACACGATAGTGTACGGTGCTCTCCAAGGTATTGGGATAACAGTTGGCAAACATCCAGGCGAGCTTAGGATTCTTCTTCAGGAGTTTCTGTATCTCCTTGATCTTCTTCTCTACAGCCACAGACGTGAAGAGTCGTTCCTCCACAGGTGGACGTTTCGACTCATACTTGCCGTTGACAGGTGTCACCACCTTGGTGTAACGAGCGTGTACATCTACTTCAGCATGTTCCTGTGCCATAGCTGTCATGGCAGCAAGAAGGGCCATTGCCAATATTGTCTTTCTCATTGCTTGGTTTTGTGTTATGAAGAATTGTTGTTATGAATGATTTCTATTTTTTTATAACTGAACTTTCGCATATCAGGAAGTTAAAGGAGTTTAGCCGTATGTCTTGCGGCTTAAAAGAACTACGCCAAAAAGTCTATTGTCTTAACTCCTCAGCGACAATAGGGAGCGATAACTCCTTTAACTTCAGAACTTGCGAAAAAGAGGCTTTATGGGCGATCTGCCACACGTGTGCCCCACTTAGAGGGCTTGCTACCCATCTGGAGTTCTAAGATTCCACCTTTCATGATGTCTTGATACATGATATACGACTTGGTGTAAGGCTTGCCATTCAACTTCACCGACTGTATATAGATATTCTCCTTGCTGTTGTCCTTGCAGACGATAGAGAAGTCCTTACCACCTACGTTGAGAGTAGCCTTATCCAATACCGGACTTCCGATGATATACTTACCACCAGCAGGCTCTACCTGATAGAGTCCCATAGCCGAGAGGATGTACCATGCCGACATCTGTCCTACGTCCTCATTACCACTCAGTCCGTCGTAATCGTCTTTGTACATCTCGTGCATGGTCTGGCGGATGAGGCGTGTTGCCTTCCAGGGTTGCCCCACATAGTTATACATATAGAGCACCTGATGGCTTGGCTCGTTGCCATGAGCATACTGTCCTATCAGACCTGAGATATCAGGAGAAGCATTGTCGCCCATATTGCCCGTGACGATGAAGAGAGAGTCGAGCTTAGTAACAAACTGCTGCTCGTTGCCGAAGAGCTTCACCAGTCCATGCACATCATGCGGAACGAGCCAGGTGTACTGCCAGGCATTGCCCTCGGTGTAGTCGTCCTGACGATGAACAGCCGAGAAAGGATTGAAAGGTACACGGAACTTACCATCGGTACCGATGCCACGCATAAATCCGGTCTGCTTATCGAAGTACTTGCGATAGGTTTGAGCACGCTGAGCAAAATACTTAGCATCAGCCTTCTTGCCCAACAAGCGAGCCACCTTAGCCACACAGTCGTCTGCCAAAGCATACTCCAGTCCCTTAGCCACTGTTTCCATCTCTGGATCCTTGTCGTAAGGCAGATAGCCATACTTCTTGAGCAAGCCGAGACCACGGTCGTCGCGTAGAGCCGACTGCTTCATGGCTTCGTAGGCTCCCTCCTTATCCTTGACATATCCTTTGAGCACCAGGTCGGCAAGCACCGGAATACCCGGATTTCCCACCATACAGTCGGTCTCATTGCCCATCAGATGCCATACAGGTAGTTTGCCCTGTTGACGATAGATGTTGATAAAGGTACTTGCCATATCTGGCAACATCTCTCGATGTATCAGGGTCATCAGAGGATGTGCAGCACGATAGGTGTCCCAGAGCGAGAGCGTCGTGTAGTTGGTGAAGTCGCCTTGATGCACCTTACCATCAGCACCACGATACTCTCCGTTGACATCCGAGAAGACCGAAGGAGCGGTCATGGAATGGAACATTGCAGTATAGAAGATGCGACGCACGGTAGCATCGGTTGTCTCTACCCTCACCTTAGCCAAGGCCTCGTTCCAGGCAGCATCGGCTTGCGCCACCACCTGCTGAAAGTTCCATGCCGGAATCTCTGCCTTCAGGTTCTCCTTGGCATTGGCGATGCTCACTGCCGAGAGTCCCACCTTGATGAGAAGGGGCTGAGCTGCATCAGAGACCTGCACCAACCATCTGCCACTGTCTAAAGGCTCAATGGTAACAGGCTGCGAGAATTCTGCTACAAAGAAATTCTTCTGGTCTTTTGCCCAACCTGTAGAGAAGCGATGACCAGCCACACTTGTGGTTTTCATCTCGTCCAAGGCATAATCAGTGGGCTTATCCCATCCGATGCCTTGGAAGAGGTCGAGCACCAACTGGGCTTTCTTTACATCGGCTCCAAAGGTGTAACGATGGAATCCAGCACGCTTGGTGGCTGTAAGCTCCACCCACACATTGGGCTGCTGTAGCTTCACGGCATAATAGCCAGGACGCACATTCTCGTTGGCATGATGAAACACCACCTCTTTCTGCTTGGCATCGGTAACAGGCAGGAAGGCTACATCGCCCAACTCGCCAATACCCGTACCACTGAGGTGCTGATGTCCGAAGCCTATCAACACCGAGTCGGACTCATGATAGCCCGAGCACCAGTCCCAACCGCGCGTATGCTCTGTAGGTCCCAACTGCACATAGCCGAAAGGCACATTGGCACCCAAGAAGACGTGTCCATGACCGCCTGTACCAATACGTGGGTTTACAAACTGGGTGAGGTTGTCAGCTGTCTGACCAAAAGCGGCTTGTGGATGGCCTCCAACCATCACACAAGCCAACAATACTAATATAGGAAATAAACTTTTTCTCATTTTCAGAATATAAGAAATGTTTTATTGAAAAACTACTTAGAGAAGTTAGAGAAAGAATAAGGTGCATCAGCCTCCATCGTACCGCGCAGCATATTAGGCTTTTCAGATAGGCGGAAGGAGATGTTAGCACCTTGCTTCAGCACCTTCATGTCGAGGTAATTGCGCTCGTACATCTGACCGTTGAGCTGCATCTCGTCGACATAGCATCCCTTGCCATCAGCGAGGATGTTAATCTGCTTGCCATTCTCCAGATGTAGTTTCATCTTCTGGAAATAAGGAGTGCCCAAGACGTATTGTCCTGTACCTGGGCAAACAGGATAGAAGCCCATGGCAGAGAAGACATACCAGGCAGAGGTCTGTCCGTTGTCCTCGTCACCACAATAGCCATCGGGAGTAGGTGTATAGAGACGATCCATCACCTGGCGCACCCAGTACTGACTCTTCCAGGGCTGTCCGCTATAACCATAGAGATAGATGCCATGCTGGATGGGCTGGTTGCCGTGTGCATAGTTGCCCATGTTCATCACCTGCATCTCTCTGATCTCATGGATGGTGAAACCATAATAGCTATCGTCGAAGACAGGAGGGAGTTGGAATACGGAGTCGAGCATCTGGTTGAATCGGTCTTTACCACCCATGAGGCGCATCAAGCCCTGAGGGTCGTGGAATACCGACCAGGTGTAGTGCCAAGCATTGCCCTCGGTGAAGGCATCACCCCACTTCAATGGATTGAAGGGAGCTTGAAACTTTCCATTCAGCAATCTGCCGCGCATCAAACCGCTCTCCTTGTCGAACACTTTCTCATAGTTCTTAGCTCGCTTGGCAAAAGGCTTCAACTCCTTCTGCGACTTGCCCAAGGCTTTACCAAACTGATAGATACACCAGTCGTCGTAAGCATACTCCAAGGTGCGAGCCACGCTCTCATTGATCTTCACATCATAAGGCACATAGCCCAACTTGTTGTAATACTCATAACCATGACGACCTGTAGAGTTGACTTCAGGATGAACGGCGTTGGCACCATGTACCACTGCCTGCCAAAGGGTCTCGACATCATAGCCACGCAAGCCAGAGAGATAAGCATCGGCTACCACAGAGGCTGAGTTGTTGCCCACCATGCAGCCGCGATGACCAGGACTTGCCCACTCTGGCAAGAAGCCACTCTCCTTATAAGTATTAGCCAAACCATCCTGTATCTTCTCATTGACAGAAGGATACATCAGGTTGAGCAAGGGGAAGAGACAGCGGAAGGTGTCCCAGAAACCAGTATCGGTAAACATATAGCCCTTCTGGATAGTACCATTGTAAGGACTGTAATGTACGATCTCGCCAACACTATTCTTCTCATAGAAAGCGCGTGGGAAGAGTACCGAACGATACAGACAGCTATAGAAAGTACGCAGATGGTCGATATTCTCATCCTCTACTTCGATCTTGCCCAACACCTCGTTCCAGCGGTTTCTACCCTGCTGGCAGAGCTGCTCCATATCAGCCTGTCCCAACTCTTGTATGTTCAGCCAAGCCTGCTCCTCACTGATGAAGGAAGAAGCCACACGAGCCTGTACCTTTTCGCCTCTCTTACCTATCTTGAAGGAGATGATGGCACCCACATGGTTGCCCTCCTGCTCATGACCTTCCTGATATTCGCCATCCTTTACACTAAGCACAGCGTCAAAGTCATGGTCGAACTCGATGACAAAGTAATTTCTGAAGTTTACTGGCACACCACCGCTATTACGAGTGGAAAAGCCCACCACCTTGCGCTGGTCAGGCAGTATCTTGATATAGCTACCCTTATCGAAAGCATCGATAACGACATGAGCACTATCGGTCTTAGGGAAGGTGAAAGCCATCAGCGCAGCACGCTCCGTAGGACAAAGTTCAGCAGTCACATCGTAGTCGGCGAGATAGACACTATAATAATAAGGTGTCGCCTTCTCTGCCTTATGTGAGAACCAACTGGCTCTCTGCTCCTCGTCGAAGACTGGTTTTCCTACAACAGGCATCAACGAGAACTGACCGTAGTCATTGATCCAAGGACTGGGCTGATGCGTCTGCTTCAGTCCTCTTATCTTCTTGGCAGCATAAGTATACTGCCATCCGTCGCCCATCTTTCCTGTCTGGGGAACCCAGAAGTTCATGCCCCAAGGCATGGCGATGGCAGGATAAGTATTGCCTGTGGAAAGCCCGTGGTCGGAGTCGGAGCCCATCAAGGGCTGCACGAAGTCCACCGCATTCTGTACATTCACCTTGACAGCTTGCGCCATCAAGGTGAAAAATACGAATATAAACACAACTGATTTTTTTCTCATAGACAATAAGTTACTCTTTATTATCTGAAATTGTTAGGCTGCACACGATTACCACTGTCATCATTGGTATCAGCTACGTCCCACCAGAGGCGTTTGCCCTGTGTGTTGACCTGCAGAAGCTCAGGATGAGAAGTGAAGTAACTATTGCTATTCTCGCTATAAGGATAGAGAATACGCTTGATATTCTTACCCATAGGAACGTCACCACCACTATTGTTGGTCAACTGGTTAGCCAAAACTGGGTAGTCGGTACGACGGAACTCAGCCCATCCCTCATTACCATTAGGGAAGATAGCCATCCACTTCTGAGTGATGATAGCTTCGAGTTGCTTCTCCTTGTCGCCACCCTCGAATACCTTATCGGTAGTAAGGGTCTTCAAGCCATCGATATAAGCCTGTGCCTTGTCATCGGCAATACCATAGTAGTCCATAGAAGCCTTGATACCAGACTTGTAGTACTGCTCGGCAGTACCAGTAAGTTCCATACCAGCCCAGCCACGCAAAGCAGCCTCAGCCTTCAAGAACTCAGACTCAGCATAGCCTAACAAGAGGTAAGCACGCTCACGACTGAAGAAGTAGTTAGGATCCAAAATTTTACCATTGCTCTTTGGTGCTGTACGAGTGAGTGAGAAATTCAAAGTACCCATATCAATAACAGGAGCCTGAGCACCACGCTCACAACCTACGAAGTCTTCTCTCTGGCTATCCTCACCAGCCTCCAGCGTACTCGATGTCATCTTGATGCGATACCAGCTTACCAAGCAACGTGGGTCAATCTTCTTGGTGATAAAGCTATTGCGACCTGTCTTGATCTTATATTCTGTACCACCCTCACTGGCGTTGCGATAGAAGTTCTCCAAGTCTTTAGACATCACACTCTCACCATTGTAGCAAACACTACACATCACCAAAGGATGCTCGTTACCACCATCGTTAGTACCGCCCTGCTCTACAGGAGCATACTTAGGAACGATCTGCATATTGTCGTCGTTGCTCTGCATCAGACCATACTTGTTGTTAAGAGCATTTTCTGCTTCCTTCTTAGCACGAGCAGGGTCTACGTTGGAGATACGCAAAGCCATGCGAAGGCGCAGAGAATTGGCAAAGCGGAGCCACTTGTTCCAGTCACCATGATAGCAGATATCATCGGTAGGATAACCCACCTGAGTAGCATCACTTGGCTTGATACTGTCTACAGCCTGCTCCAACATACGGAACATCGCATCGTAAACCTCAGCCTGGGTGTTGTAAGCCACATTGTTGGTCTCAGGAATCTTTGCCTGTACATACTCCTTGAAAGGCATATCGCCATAAGTATCGGTGTTGGCAAGCGCCAAGAAAGCATAGTAGATACGTGTGGCATAGAACAAGTTCTTGTACTTCTTGGTGTTTTCGTTGAACTTAAAGACACGCAACAAGGTGCGATACTCGCTGCTGCGGTCGTTGTAGAAATGAGCCCAACGTCTTCCACTCCATCCATCCTTATAAAAATAGTCAGGAGATTGACCTGCATGCTTAGGCTGGTTGTTAGCCACGAAGCCCGCATAGATATCATGACTCAGGTTGGTAGTGATCTGATAGTCGTTGAAGAATCCTTCATAGAGGAAGTTGCGGAAAACGGTGTTGGCAGAGCTCAACTCGCTCTTCAGCGCCAAGATATCTTCCTTGCTTAACTTGTAATTAATGTTGATGTCAGCATACTTGGTATTGTCTTCCTCACCAGGCTGCTCTTCACCGCCGCCAGTGGTGTTATCAGGCAATTCGTATGGATTCTTGCTCATATCGTCCATGTCGTAGCAAGAAGCCAAACTTGCTAATGCCATTGACATAAACATAGCCTTGAATATAATTGTCTTTTTCATTGTGTCAATCTGTTTGATGTAAATGTAATAGAATTTAGAAAGCTACATTGACTGAGAAGCCGAATGTACGAGTATAAGGCACTGCAGCAAAGTCGAGGGCCTGAGAGAACATAGAGGTGTCGTAACCTCCGTCAGGGTTGCCTGGTGTATGCTTGAGCAAGAAGCACAAGTTGCGAGCTACGAATGACAACTTCACATTGGTGAGAGGAGTCTTTCTCAACAAGCTCTTTGGCAAGCTGTAACCCAAAGCGAGTTCCTTCAACTTGATGTAAGATGCGCTGTGTACGAACATCTCAGCAAAACCCTTCTGTGCCTTATACAAACCGATGTGAGAGTAGTAAGCCTGTGCACTAACCTCCTTGGTATTAGGCTGACCATCAGCTGTTACACCAGGTGCTACCATATAGTAGTCTTTAACACCATTGAGTTCTTTGTACTCACCACGATAAGCAGTGCGCTCTGAAGTACCTACTGATGTAGCCATACCTTCTGACACGCTGACTACTTCGCCACCAAATCGCATATCAAACATAGCTGTCAGGCTAACACCCTTATAGTTAAGGCTTGGAGTAACTGACATGAGAAGCTTAGGCTCGATGTTGCCGATAGGATGATCGAGGATATACTGCTCCAAGTTACCACCTGCATCGGCACTGGTAACAGGCATAGGAAGACCGTCCTCACCGATAATCATCTGGCCGTTGGCATCGCGCTTGAGAAGGTTGTTGGCATAGATGTCGCCCAACTTGCCACCTGCACGTGCACCTACCTTGACAGGCATGTTGCTATCGCCATTGAAGTAGATATGATCTACACCATTAGCCAACTCGTCTACACGAGAGATGTTCTTAGAGAAGTTCATGGTCAAGTCAAAGTTGAAATCCTTGGTCTTGACAGGTGTACCATAAACCATCAACTCGACACCCTTGTTGGTAATCTTACCTGCATTCACCCACTGCTGTGACCATGGTGCAGAAGCATCAACGAGCATAGCCTGGTTCTTGGTCTTCGTATAATAATAGGTGAAGTCAAAGCCCAAACGGTTCTCAAGGAACTTCATTTCAAGACCCCACTCGAATGAAGACTTGATCTCTGGCTTCAGGTTGCTGTTCATCTTAACAGTCTGAGGAATTGGCACACGAATACCATTCTCGAAAGTATAGCGACGTGTGTTATAGAGGTTGTATGGGTTAGGATCCTTACCCACCTGTGCGAAAGACAGACGAGTCTTGGCAAATGTCACCCATGCTGGCAGCGGATGCTCGATAGAGCGCATGAAGTCGCTGAAGATGTAGCTCAAGCTGGCACTTGGGTAGAAGAACGAGCGATTGTCCTTTGGCAAAGTAGACGACCAGTCGTTACGTGCTGTGAGGTCTAAAGAAAGATACTCACGGAAAGCCAACTGGAGAGAACCGAAAACAGAGTACATAGAGCGCTCGTGTCCATTCTCGCTGGCACTTGTCAACTGATAACCTGTATTGAAGATCCAGTTGTCCTTCTCGAGCATGTTCTTGGTAGATGCACCCAGCACCTCATATTTCTGGTACATGATGTTGGCACCGAGGTTGTAACCCAAGCGCAAGTCCTTAGTAATCTGGTTGTCACCCAAGAAGAGGAAAGAGATGTTGTGCTCGAAGTTGTTTTCCTCCGAACGGCTCATATTGTCATCGGTAACAATCTCGCTCCAGTGCTTGCCAGGTGTGCTGACAGCAGAGTTACCCAAACTCAAGTCAGAGGTCTGAATGCGAGTGCGATAGTAGTCGAAAGCATACTTAGCGTTGAACTTCAACCAATCGGTGATGTTGACATTGGCACCATAGTAACCGAAGGCACGCCAACGCTCATCACTGTTCTGGAAACGATGACGCACATAGTATGGGTTGGCATACTGCATATCAGGACCAAACCAGTTGCGGTGCAATTGGTCGTCGGTGGTATAGGTCTGAAGATCCTGCAAGCGAACGTTGCCTGGAATCAAAAGCAACTGAGCCACCTCACCATTCAAACCTGACATAGGACGGTTCTCCGCCTTCATGCGAGAAAGAGAAATCTTGCTATCGGTAGAAAGATACTTGTTGATGGTTCTACCAGCATTGAGGTCGACAATCAACTTATCGAGTGTCTCGCCTTTGAAAAGCCCCTTATTGTCGTTGTAACCCAAAGAGAGGCGGAAGTGTCCCTTCTCGTTAGAGTTTCCGAGGGCTACAGTGTGGAACTGTGAGAAACCTGTGTTGAAATAATCCTTCAACTTATCACCATAATATCTGTAAGCGATGTTCTCACCCAAGAAAGAAGGCTCCATTCTACCATCAAGAGGAGCACCGAAAGCCAACTCGCTTGACAAGGTCTTGCTGCCATCCTCACCTTCCTTATAAACGGTAGCGCCCCTTGAGCCCTGACCATACTGCTTCTGCATAGGAATGGTCTCGGCTACTGTGCTCCAAGTGAAGTTGGCATTGTAAGTGATGCCGAATCCCTGCTTGTGGCTACCCTTCTTGGTAGTAACATAGATAACACCATTACCTGCACGTGAACCATAGAGGGCTGCGGCGTTGGCACCCTTGAGCACGGAGATAGACTCGATGTCCTCAGGGTTGAGGTCAAGTGACGTTCCACCACGGTCGTAACCACCATAAGCAGAAGCATCAGAACTCTGGTTGTCTGTAAAAGGCACACCGTCTACCACCCAGAGAGGCTGGTTGTTGTCGGTGAGTGAAGAGTTACCACGAATGGTGATCTTGGTAGAACCGCCAAGACCTGTGCTTGCGGTATTCATCTGCAAACCAGCTACCTTACCATCCAGAGCGCCTGTAACAGAAGGGTCGCCAGTGGTATTAAGAGCGTCAGACTTAACGTCCTGTACAGAGTAACCCAACATCTTCTTCTCGCGCTTGATACCGAGAGCAGTAACAACCACCTCGTTGAGCGAATGAGAGTCGGGAAGCATCTGAGCATTTACAGCATGGCCTTCCTTGGCTGCGATGTCCATGGTCTTGTAACCTAAATAGGTGAACTGCAACACTGGAGAAGGTTCATCGGTCTCGATGGTAAAGTTACCATCCATATCGGTCACTGCACGCTGAGTGGTTCCTTTCACCAAGATAGCCGCACCGATAAGTGGTTCTTTGTTCTCGTCGAGAAGTGTACCTTTGTATGTACGCTTCTGGCGAGGCTGGTGATTCTTAGGGGAGGTTGGTGTTTCTGTCTTCTTCAGATAGATAATGCCATCCTTGATAACATAAGTGACATTCTTGTTGTGCAAAAGCTTGTCTAACACGTCTTCCACCTTACCATTCTTGACCTTAACAGCATTAACCTGCATCTTAGCCAAGTTGTCGTCATAGGTGAACTGATACTTAGACTGTTTCTGGATTTGCTTGATGACTGTTCCCAATGTGGTCTGAGGAACATTCAACGTAACCTGAGCCTTGGCAGCTGTCCAAGAACCAGCAAGCAACATCAGCGCAAAGGCTACTGCTGCGGTTTTTGATTTTTGTAAATGATACCAATGTGTCATAATCTTTGTTTTTAGTCGTTAGGTCGTTAACTACCTGTATTGTTGTTAATAAATTTCACTTATATAACATCGAAAAACAAAAAAACACTTACTCAAAAAATAACTTTTTTTTGAATAAGTGTTTTTTCTATTTGCCTATATATATAATAAGGTGTAGTCTACTTGATGAGGTAAACCCTATTACCTTTCACCTTATAGTGTATCGGCAGTGTGTTTTGGAGCAAATCCAATACTGAGTCGATGGTTTCCTTCTCCTTGATAACACCCGAATAGGTGTTGGCCTGATCAATGGCTGGGTCTACTACTACCTGTATGTGGTAAATCTTCTCCAACAACTTGGCGATGTCGCTGACATTGGCATTGCTGAAAGCGGTTTTACGCTCATGCCACATCGCATCTTGGTAAACATCGTTCTCCGAAACAGTCAAGTTACCCAAACGAGCATCGACACAGGCTTTCTGACCAGGCTTCAGCTCGATGGTTCCCTCATCGTGGTTGCCTACCACCTTCACCTTGCCTTCAAGAAGGCTCACCGTGGCTCGCTGCTGTTGCTTGTCTATACGAAAGTTGAACACCGTACCAAGCACCTTTACGCTCATCACTTCGCTCTCGACGATGAAGGGCTGATGAGGATTCTTGGTTACTTCGAAATAACCTTCACCTTCGATTTCTACTACACGATTGTCGGAATCAAACTCTTTAGGATATTTGAGGGCAGACAACTTGTTGAGCCAAACCTTGGTTCCGTCGGGCAAGACGAGCGTGGTATCGTTGTCGGCACCTGTCGTCACCAACTGCATCTGTACATGACGCAAGCTGTTGTGCTGCGAATAGAACCAAGCCAAACCGCCCAACACGCACACCACTGCAACAGCAGCTGCGCGACGCCATAGTCTCACGACATGAGCATGATGCTCTGCCTCCTGTTCTGCCTCCTGCTCAGCCTCCTGCTTCTGGATGTGAGCCATCAGTCTTTCTTCCGCTTGTCTTATCTGCGATTTGGGCATGAACTGTGCCTTGAGCGCATCGCTCATCTTTTCCAATCGGAAGAGTTCTTGTCTATCTTCAGGAGAGTTTTTCAACCAATCTCTTACCTGCTGGAGTTCCTCCTCGGTGCACTCTCCAGCCAAGAACTTGGTCTTCAACTCTTCGTAGTTTATATCAATATTGTGCATAATCTCTTTCTTAAAATTGATGATTCTATATACCTATTTATTATGTTTCTATAAATACCATAACAATTATTGTAGAGAAAACACTTACTCAATTATCTAAAAAAAACAAGAAAAATAAAAAAAACAGTCCCCAAACGAAAACGAAGAGTCTTCAATGCTTTATAAATATGAGCCTCTACCGTGCGCACGGAGACGTTCATCATCAGGGCGATCTCACTATTCTTCATGTCTTTAAGATAACTCAAAACGAATATCTCTCTACACTTATCTGGTAGATCACCAATAGCCTGATTGATTTTTAAGTTCAGTTCAGCCACCTCCATGTCACGTTCACCATCACCAACGGAAGAGAAGAAACACGTCATACGCATTTCATTGACATCCTCAATAGTAGCCGTACTGATTTTTTTGTAACGTTTCAAGTAATTCAACGCCCTCGAATAAATTGTCTTATAAAGATAAGACTCGATTTGTGGGCCATGAGTATCTAAAGCATCCATACGATTCCACAATTCAAGAAAACCCTCTTGAACAACATCGTCTGCAGCATCCTCGCCCACAATACGTTTAGCGTAATAATACATGGGGGGGTAATACTTCCTAAATATCGATTTGTACGATTCTTCTTTTTCTGTTTGCATCGTAATACCATCTTTAACCATGAAGTCTATTGACTGTCGTAAATAAAGGTAATTTATCTCACAATAGATTCACATACTGAACTACTTGTGCGCAAAGGTAAACAAAAAGATGATATAAAACAAATTATCAATTACATTTTTTTGCTTTTAATGGATTATTTTTCACTTTTACAAAATAATCATCTCATTTCTCTTGACTCAATGTTTCAGCCCTATGCTATGACACCTCAAAACAAGGAGAAGATGATGCTTTTGTTTTCTTATACTCTTTATACCTTATTATATATATACAAGTTTCGCTAATTCAGGAGTTAAAGGAGTTTTTTCTTCAGGAGTTAAAGGAGTTAAAGGAGTTATCGCTCCCTGCGGTCGCTGAGGAGTTAAGACAACAGTCTTTCTTGTTGCATATTTAGCTATAAAGCATACGTCTTAACTCCTTTAACTCCTTTAACTTCCTGATAAGCGAAAGTTCAGTATAAATGCAGCGTGAAAAATGCAAGTACTTGCGATGGCCGATGAAAGTACTTACGATAGCCAATGAAAGTACTTGCGATGGGCAACGCAAGTACTTTCATTTTTTGAGCCATTTATCCCCCCTTCTATGATCAATAGAAGTTAAGCCTCATCATATTTTTGAAAACTCAAAAAAATATGCTACCTTTGCAACGAGTTTACCACCATTGACGAGAATAACCATCTCGCCAAAGAAAAACTTTCAAAAAGGAAGAAAATGATAACAGAAAAAAGATTTGCTGTCATCAACGGCATAGATAGTATACATAGCATCATCCGAATAATGGTGATGCTATGCGTGATATTCGCTTCTCCTTTCAGCACACCACTGAGGGCACAGCATGCAGGTGAAGTAGTAAAAGAGGCAAGCATCCGTAAAAAGGGAGAAAACCACTTCTTTTATGTCACTCCACTGCCCGACAGCATTTTCAGCATGATGAAGAGCAAATCGTATAAACACTACTGCACCACACCCCGAAGCGAGTTGCGCTATCTGCGCTGCCTGCACACCGACAAGGACGGCAGAAGCATCGTGGGCGAGATGGTTGTCAACAGAGCCATTGCCAACGATGTGCTCTACATCCTCAAAAAACTCTACCAAGCTCAGTACCCGATAGAGCGAATGAGGCTTGTCGACCACTGGGATGCCGATGACGAACGAGCCATGAGAGCCAACAACTCTTCGTGCTTTAACTTCAGGTTTATCTCGCATACCCACACCGTATCAAAGCACGGCAGAGGAATGGCTGTAGACATCAACACGCTCTACAACCCCTACTACAAAAGGCTCAAGAACGGAAAGACCATGACAGAACCAGCCACAGCCCGTCCTTATCTCGACCGCAGTAAGAAACACGCATACATGATTCAAAGGGGCGACTTATGCTATCGCCTTTTCAAGGAAAAAGGATTCAGATGGGGTGGCGACTGGAAGCACAGCAAAGACTATCAGCACTTCGAGAAATGACAAAATTTTACCCACGTACTCTGAATCAGAAATTCAACAGCACGTGGGTAAAGGCTTCAAACAAGATGCTTAATTATACCAAATAGAATTATATTCTCTACGATCATCTTCTTCGTTGTAAATGTTCTCATATTCAAGGTTCTTTGCCTCGAATTCCTCTAATGACTTTTTCATGATCCGCCCTCCTATATGTTAAAGTTAATAATCTGTTAGTTTGGGCAAAGATAGTAAAAAACCAAACTAACGATGTCAATATTTCCGAAAAGTTGACTAATTTTGCATAGTTAAAAAATATATACTTCATTCTTTAAGAAAAAAGCATGACAAAACTCCTTGATACTTTACTCCTGAAATGTAGGAGGCTCTGCAAGAAGATGAAGAGACGCCACTGGCTGCTCTTGAGCCTCCTTGTGCTCGTCGGCATCATCAAGTGGAGCCACCAGCTGAGCTACTTCTACACATGGGCTGTCTACCCTGTCATAGGAAGCGTGCTCTCTGCTGTGTCGGGGCTTGTACCCTTTGCTGTGGGCGATATTTTCATAGCTCTAAGCATCCTGTGGGTGCTCTTCTGTCTGAGGAAAAAGACAACCTTGCTCAAGGCTGCCGAATATCTGCTGTGGATATACGTATGGTTCTATATCGCCTGGGGGCTGAACTACACACAACCCAACATCTACCTACGCACGGGCATGAAACCAGCAGAAGTAGACAAGGATAAGCTACGCGAGTTTGCCTATCGCTACGCTGACAGCCTCAACTTATTGAGTGAAGAACAAAGAGTGAAGAGTGAAGAACAGGAAAGTGAAGAGTGGAAACGAAGAGTGAGTGATGCGCTTCAGAATGTATATGAGAAGATGGGACAACGAGAAGGCATCAATGCTCCCTTCAATCCTCATCCCCATGTCAAGACGATGGTGTTCACACCCATCAGTTCGATGGCGGGTGTCACAGGCAGCATGGCTCCTTTCTTCTGCGAGTTTACGCTGAATGGCGACATTCGCCCTCACGACTATCCTGCCATCTATGCACACGAATATGCACATTTCTTAGGAATAGCCCATGAGGGCGAAGCCAACTTCTACAGCTACTTGGCATGTACATCGTCGACAGACAAGGCTGTGAAGTTTAGTGGTTATTACCACATTCTTCCACATGTTCTCAACAGTGTCTTCAACCTATTAGGAGAAAAGGAGGGCAGACAATTGATAAACTATATTCGCCCAGAGATCATAGAGCTGGCAAAGGACGACCGCCACTACTGGCTCAGCAAGCGAAGCAAGATGCTTGATGCTGCACAAGACTTCGTCTTCGACCTTTATCTCAAGGGCAACCACGTATCAGAAGGTAGGAAAAGCTACTCGGGTGTTGTCGCCCTGATATTGGCATGGGAAGAGCTGCAGCAACGAGAGAAGCGAAACTCTTAAACTGGCACAACAAGACGGCTTATATTTGTCCGTCTGGGGCAGAAGTTTTCGTTCAGGGATTTATCGCTCCCATAGGTTGCTAAAGTTATAGCGAAAAGCCTTTTTTGTCTTTTTGCATGGACAAGAGGCTGATGATTGCTGATTTTTTGTTACTTTTGCACTACGTTACACAACCAACAAAGTATGATAGACCGCTGTTACATAGAAATTATCAATACGTGCAACCTGAACTGCCACTTCTGTCCGAAGCACAACAGAGCGAAGAGACAGCTCACGGCAGAAGAGTTCGACTTGCTCACCAGTAAGTTGAAAGGCAAAGTGTGTTTCCTCTATTTCCATCTCATGGGAGAGCCCCTGCTCCACCCTCTGCTGCCACAATTCATCACTCTGGCAAGAGAGCGTGGTTTCAAAACCGTGCTTACCTCCAATGGTACCCTCCTGCATCGGGCCATGGAACTCTTAGACACACTGCCCCATAAAATACAACTCTCTGTTCACTCGCACGAGAGCAATGCACAAGGCAGGCTGTCAGAATACATGGATGAGGTGATGCGCTTCTCGACTCAGGCAGCAGCCAAAGGCACCTGTGTGGTGTTGCGCCTATGGAACCAAGGAGGCATGGACCAGGAGAACGAAGAGGTGATGAACCTCATCGAGAAGTACGTGCCTAAGCCCTGGAAAGAGCGTCCCGACGGATTCCGCCTCAGCGACAATCTCTATTTAGAGTTTGACAGAAAGTTCGAATGGCCCAACTTCGACAACAAGGAAAACAGCCAGACGTCTATCTGCAATGAACCTGGCGAAGATAAAGAACGAGAGGTGTTCTGCAAGGCGCTTATCAAGCAGATAGGTGTGCTGGCAGACGGAAGTCTTGTGCCCTGCTGTCTCGACCACAATGGTGACGTGGTGCTGGGCAACCTCTTCCATCAGTCGCTCGAAGAGATTCTCTCCTCGCCAAGGGCTACGGCATTGATAGAGGGATTCAAGCATCATCATGCCTCTGAAGCACTCTGCCGCGACTGCGAGTCGGCATTGGCACGTAATAGTTTCAGGGGTAAAGCAAGAAAATAGATATAAGAAGAACATGCGGCTTTCCAACTCCACGAAGCGGTTATACGACTCTGCTTTCGGGAAATATGACTTCATCGTACCCTTAATGAAGAACAGGTAGTATTGCTTGAAATTACGGAATGTACCAAAAAGAACTATTTCTTATCCCGAACTGGGGTAGAAATCTGTCTTTTTACCACCTTATCATCGAAAAAGTGTATGATTTAACATTCGTTATCATCGAAAAAGTGTATACTTCCCTGTTTTTTATCATCGAAAAAGTGTATCTTTGCAACTGTAACATTTTAATTCCAGTTAGTTATGAAAAGAAAGATATACAAACAACTCTTGAAATGGAAAGAAAACAAGGACAGAAAGCCCTTGATGTTATTAGGTGCCAGACAAGTGGGTAAGACTTGGATCATGCAGCACTTTGGAAAAAAGGAATACAAAAACGTAGCATATATCAACTGTGACGATGAACCAAGGATGAAACAGCTCTTTGAGCTTGATTACAACATAGACAGAATCCTCATAACCATCCAAGCCATTACTGGCGTAAAGATTACACCTGCTACCACTCTTATCATCATAGATGAAATACAGGAGGTTCCGAGAGGACTCCATTGTTTGAAGTACTTTTGCGAAAAAGCTCCCGAATACCATGTCATGGTAGCAGGTTCCCTCCTTGGGGTTACCCTGGGAAAAGGAGAGTCGTTTCCTGTAGGGAAAGTAGATATGCTTACCATGTACCCCATGGATTACGAAGAATATCTTGATGCAACTGGCAATGAAGATTGGATAGAATTACTCCATTCAAAAGACTGGGGACTTATCAACATCATGAAACCCAAGATGACGGAATTGCTCCGGCAATATTACTTTGTGGGCGGCATGCCAGAAGTGGTAAGCAAATTCATCGAAAATACAGACTTGCAGCAGGTTCGCACCCTGCAGCGTGATATTCTGGAAGCCTATCGCAGGGATATTTCCAAACATACTTCTGCTGCGGAATCTACAAGAATCCGGGAGGTACTGGATTCTCTCCCATCTCAACTGGCACGTGAAAACAAAAAGTTCATCTATGGAGCTGTGCGCAAAGGTAGCAGAGCCAAAGATTTTGAATTGGCCATACAATGGTTGGTAGATGCCGGCATTGTATATAGGGTGAGCCGCATTAAGGAACCCAAAATGCCGCTTAAATTTCATGAAGATATGGATGCCTTTAAACTGTTCTTATTAGATTGTGGTCTCCTGGCGTGCATGACAGATGCCTCAGCAGACCAGATGCTAATAGGCGACAATGTATTCACAGAGTTCAAAGGAGCATTTACAGAACAATATGTGCTACAGCAACTGTTGGCCTTGGGATTTAAGCCCTATTACTGGAGCAACACCAAGACTCCTTCGGAGATCGACTTCATCATTCAAAATAGCCAAAGGGTTATACCTGTAGAAGTGAAGGCTGAGGAAAACGTACGTGCGCGTTCCCTGGCACAATTCATCAAAGACAACCCAGGGTTGAAAGGGTTGCGTATCTCCATGAAAGGATATGTAGATCAAGAATGGATGGAAAACATCCCTATCATAGCCATTGGTACATATTTTGAGAAATGATATGTAAAGGATTGCAGAACATACTCAAAGAGAATTGTGGCAAGGCAGATAGTATATACGAGGAAATATCATACAAGTTATTATATATAAAGCATAAAAGTATATGAAAGAAGTATTCATCGTAAGCATAGGAAGCTTCTTCGGAGGCGGCATGAGATATTGGATTTCCAAGATGGTGCAGTCGTACAGCTTGATAGCTTTCCCCTTCGGCACGATGACGGTAAACGTGTTGGGCTGCTTCATCATCGGAGTGCTCTCAGGCATCTCATGGAATGGCGGCGGATGGATGAATCCTTCTACCAAACTGCTGCTCACCACTGGTTTCTGCGGTGGCTTCACAACCTTCTCTACCTTCATGAACGAAGGTTCTTCGCTGATGAAGGACGAGCAATATCTCTACATGATGCTCTATCTCTTCGGCAGCCTCACCCTTGGCCTCATCGCTGTATTGGCTGGACATCAGTTGGCTAAGTTTTTATAAAAAGTCAGCTGCATCAGGAGCAACAGCAATGGTTTCACACTACATTAAGTACGCAGAAAGACTCCATAAAGCGGCATGTTGGAGATATTCTCTTGTTGACGGTAAGGCAACATAGAATAACGTATGGCAGATATGTCAGGGTGCTCCTTAAGATAGTTATGCAATGAGGTGGCTTTAATGCTTGTACCGCCTTTTACTTCTATAGGTAATAATGCCCCTTCAGTCCACAATCGCACAGATACAACTTGAATGCCGACAAGTCTTCATAAAACTTCAACGGCA
>ERZ857629.1122-NODE-1122-length-31637-cov-3.714901_pt1 | contig 31637 bp, 23 predicted proteins | sample MGYA00519700_ERZ857629 | MGnify/ENA primary metagenome ERZ857629 (study PRJEB31778, sample SAMEA3449351) | human gut metagenome | biome: human gut; feature: human-associated habitat; material: faeces | place: United Kingdom | collected 2010/2012 ... | reverse complement strand
TTTATTTTTATTTGGAATATCTGTTACTGCATAAACTCCAGTAGGATATTTCTCTAATACATTTGGATTTTCTTTCATAAAACGATCCAAAGACATAATATAATCATCTAATGTTAAGTCTGTGATAGAAATACCCCCCTGTAAATCTTCAACATCTAACACTTCATTTTGAAGTTGTTTTAACTGATTCTTACGATATTCCAGGTTCTTACTTTCTGCTGACAATAAGTCATCATCACCAGTAGCTGATAAATCCAACATAACCATTCTATTTTTAACTCTATGTTCTAGATTAATATATTCATCCAATTCCATATTTGGCCAGAAATTCACTAACTGAATCACTTTATTGATAGATCCAATACGATCAATACGCCCAAATCTTTGTACGATTCTTACTGGATTCCAATGAATGTCATAGTTAATCAAATAATCACAATCCTGTAAGTTCTGTCCTTCTGAAATACAGTCTGTCGCAATCAAAATATCAATTTGTTCTTTGTTTACATCCAAATGGTTGGATCTAGGTGAAAAGTGCGTTAAGATCTCTTCAAATTGATTTGAAACCGTCTTTAAATTTGTTCGAACGCCACTACCACCTGTAACTAATCCACAATATAATCCATGCTCTTTTAATAGCCAATCATGGATATTGGCATATAAATATTCAGCTGTATCTGAGAAAGAAGTAAAGATAATAATCTTCTTATTACTAGCATTAATTGGATTCTTAATCTTTTTAGAAATGTGATTCTTTAAATCCAATAACTTACTGTCTTTATCCGGAGTTACATCAATCGATTGATATAGTAATTCTTCCAATATCTTACGATCTTCTGCAAGGTCTTCTCTTAATCTTAAGGCATCTAAATCTTTTACCTTAATTTTAATCTTTCCACCAACTTCATAATCAAAATCATCATCTTCTACATCTGAAAATGTATCATTATCCAAATCATAACTTTGCCCCTTATCCAGGATATCCATCATAATTTCAATTTGTTTTAGAATTCTTTCTAAAGTCAAAGTAAAGGAGTTGATAGAACTCTCCAATCGTTTAAAGATATTCACTCGCATCAAGTTAACAATATTCTTTTCACGATCCACCTGCTTAAACTTGCTGGCACCACCCTTTACTTCCTGGTCATATAATTCTTCATAATAAGCCAGTTTACTAGGAAGTACATAAAGCATTGGAGAATAAATAGATAAATGCAGTTTGGCAATCATCCCATTGACTACACTTAATGCAGGAAATTTATTGTTGATATCAATATCCGACTTAACAGAAACGGGTTTTAAACGAGTTGGAAATTCACCAATATCTTTTGTATCATAATAAGTCTGAATTTGTTTTCTACTACGAGCAATCGTTACTGTATTCAACAAATTAAAGAAATTATAATCTAGCATTGGAAGAAGATTGGCCGTTGTCTGTTTTTCTTCCGGAAGTTTTGACCATTCCTTAAACTTAGCTTGCGCAACACGAAGCGTTGTCTCAATACTGTTGATACCTGTGGATTCTTTAAACGCATCATCCTTATCTTCTGTAATAAACATGATCTGGTTCTTTAAATCTGCCAATCTATTATTTACCGGTGTAGCTGATAACATTAATACTTTTGTCTTAACCCCACTCTTAATAATACGATTCATCAATTTCTGATAACGAGTCTCTTTACCCTTCAAAGCCGTATTATTTCTAAAGTTATGTGATTCATCAATCACAACCAAATCATAGTTACCCCAGTTGATTGTTTCTAGATTAATATCACCCGATTTACCTTTATCACGAGATAAATCCGTATGATTCAACACATCATAGTTAAAGCGATCCTCTGCTAAAAAGTTTGTCGTACTATTTTCTCTATAACCAGTCCAGTTACTACGTAATTTCTTTGGACAAAGAACTAATACACGATCATTTCTTAATTCATAATATTTAATGATTGCTAAGGCTTCAAAAGTCTTACCCAAACCAACAGAATCCGCAATAATACATCCATTATATAGTTCAAGCTTTTTTATAGCTCCAACTACTGCATCGTGCTGGAAATTATATAGAGCATTCCATATTTTTGTTTTATTAATACCCGTACGCTCTTTAACTCTAGCCATATCATCCATATTCAATAGCTTTTCACCAAAAATATTATAAAGAGTCAAATAATAAAGTAATTCCGGAGAATTTTCTTTATATAAATTAGATAAATGTTTTAATAACTCATCTTTAACATCCGTTACAATATCTTCATTATAAAAAATTTGATTAATAAAAGCATGATATTGTTCAATCATCTGTTGATCATCACTAACCGTATTAAAATCAAAACGAATTTGATTCGTATATCCTAAACCATCTTTTGAAAAGGCAACGTTATTTCCTTGAATCAAGTAACTTCCATCCTTATTTTCAACCAAGATATTACTAGGTGTAACAGAACCTGACTTAACTACAGATTTAATTTCACCTTTTTCTTTAATAAAGTTATAGCACTTGGTAGCAATTTGATTCTGATCCAAGTTATTCTTTAATCCAATCTCCAAATTAAACTCAGACACATTTCTTTCTCTTTGGTGCATTTGAAGTTCAAATTCTTTGACCTCTTTATCATTGGCAATAATACGCTTAATAAAAGTAGGCTCATTAAATAAAAACTTAAACTTACCACTCTTCTCCAATACTTTTCTAAGCTCCTCAAAAGCATAAATAGTAAAGATAGGTGACGAAATTGTTATTACAGAACCCTCTTTTGTATTCTCTTTAACATACTCTCCTACAGCACCAATTTTATTATTATCTAAAACAACCGACATATAACCACCCTAAAAAATAACACTGAAATTATAACAACTTAATTTTATCACAAAAAGACAGATTCTAATTAAAAACCTGCCTCTATATGTTAATCATTTGTTACAGACTAAAGTACTCCTTCACAATATCATCTAACTGCTTACTTAATTCATTGAATGGTTTATTTAAATCCAATGTCTTAACCGATACTTGATTACCATGCATTTGATACGTTTGATCTGGTTGTATTTCTTCATTCGTTCTTGCATACAATAACATACCTGCAACTCTATGCTTTTCATCCTTGAATGAATATTCTTTATTTTTTACATAAGTAAATATTTGATACAAATTATTCGAATGAATCGTATTTTTATCAAATTGTGATTGTGTTGTATGACTATAATACTTAGCATCTATAATTAATACATCATTTTCTTTTTGTAGATATATATCTGTCTGCATGACTGGAAGCATTTTAGTAAAATCATCATCTACTGCCCAAGGAATTTGAGAAGCTGATGCATTTAATTGTGGATAATGCTTTCTATAGTATTCTAAAATGAACTTTTCATACAATCTACACATGTGTTGTTCGTCAATAAATGTAGCTAGTTTATATTCACCTGACTTAGTAGTCATCAACATTCCATCAATAATCAGCCTACAAATATGTATCAACATATAATAGGTTTGATTATTTCTATGAAAACGAACGCTTGACCAACGAACTTGTTTAGGATCGATTAAATCTACATTTGAAAAAAACAATAATTCCTTTTTTAAAGACTGTTTATATTCCCTTTTAACCTTACCGCTTCCAAGCAACAATATAGCCGTTAATTTAATGATTTGATTTAATAGAACATTCTCACTTAACTCATCATACTCACAAGTTAAAACCTGCCTATGCATAGAAGCATTTCTCATACTTTGTTGAATATCAATCTTACCTCGAAGCACTTTTAAATCATCATTTTGATCAATATATTCCCTATATAAACCTTGTTTTAACAGAGCAGCAATCCCCTTAGAAAGAATCATCGCAAACAAATCATAGATTTCGTCAAAAGATTCAACTGATACATTTCTATAACCATCCTGCCTCAAGCTTTGAAAAGCATAAGACAACATATAATAAATGTTATGAATGAAGATATTCTTATCTTGCGTCATTCAAATACTCCATGAAGATTATTTTCCCAACGCTCTACTTTACTAGGCTCATCAAACCAATATTCGTTCAACATTGGAAGAATATCAAAATCGACAATATCCAATAAAATTTCATTCGTACAAGTATCTAAATTACAGAAATAACTATGACCAATACAGAAGCCACTACCTAAAGAATCATCCTTAAGAATTTCATCATTCAAATCTTTAACTCTATCAATTAATTTATCAAATACAGAACTATTCAATTTCTGTTGATACTTTTTAAAACCATCTGTCTCAAAACCAGGTTCCATAGTAAAGAAACTAAAACGTCTTCTTAACGCATAATCAATCAAAGCTAAACTTCTATCTGCAGTATTCATCATTCCAATAATATGAAGATTTTGTGGCACTGAAAAATCTAAACCATTATATGCTAATTTAATTTTATTATCACGATAATCCGGTTCAATCAACATCAATAATTCACCAAAAATCCTACTCATATTACCACGATTGATTTCATCAATAATAAAGAAATAATCCTTATCCGGATGATTTGAAGCTTTTTGGCAAAATTGATAGAAAATACCATACTTCATTTCAAAACCATTCTCACAAGGCTTATATCCAAGCATAAAATCTTCATAGGAATAATTTTGATGAAATTGAACAAATTCAATACGATCATCATCTTTTTCTTTCATGATAGAATAAGCCAATCGCTTAGCTGCAAACGTCTTACCAACACCTGGAGGTCCCTGCAATATAATATTCTTTTTCTTCTTAAGCACAGACACAAAGCGATCATACTTAGTATCCGTTACATAAACATCATTCAAGAAATCTTCTTTTGTATATTTATTTACAACCTTATTTGTCTGAACCGGATTCTCCTCACGAATTAAATCAAGAATTTGTTCATATTCATCCTTAGTCAATTTGAACAAACTTCCCTGAGGGCTCTTGAAATATTCCATATTTTCAAGTTCTGAACAAGCCTTTAAAACAGCATAATCAACAGGTGAAGACAATGCCTCGATCTTTTTAAAATAGATTCTTTCTTCATCCTGCTCTTTCGTAATTTCTAGAATAGCAACAATCTGCTTTACAGGGTTAGATTCATAACCTATAACTAAATCTCCTTTTTTAGCATCCAAAAAATTTTGAAAAATACGTCGCTTATTTCCATTATCATTAAATAAAGTATAACTTTGTTCTTTCCCTACAGGCATACTAGCCATACTCCAAATTTTTGGATTTGCATTCAAAAACCAATAACGACACTCCACTTCTTTTTCATTCTTTAACAATTCATTTTCATCAACATTAAAGTATGGCTTTAAAATATGATCTTCAAATAATTTCAACTCTTTTTCTGGAACACCCATACATGTCGTATTACTATTCGGTGTCCACCATTTTTTTATATCTTTATATGCACTTTTATCCAATGACTCTTTAATCACACGATAAGAACGTTCAATCCAATCTTTTTTAACTTTACTGTCAACAACATCGGATGTTATTTGGCCCAATAAACGAATACTATTTCCCCTACACAAATAGAAATAATCACCTTTTTTCATTAAGTTTTTAAACGCATCACCCTGAGATATCTTTGCCGTACCAACTGAATATGTATTTTTATTCATACAAATCACTTGTCTTGCTAAAAAGTCATTAAACTGAATATCAGAAACACTATTAACACCATGACTCATTTTCCAAAAACGGGAAGAAACAGATTTATTTGGCGAATAAATTTCTGTATCTTCTTTGACATTTAAAGACGTTTTCTGTTCCTCATTTTTAGCATCTTTTACCTTTTGATATACAAAAAAACCAAAATCAATGGCTAAAGTTTTACATTTCGAATCTGCATAACAGTCATGTTCAAGTTTACCCTGAACAATTTGTTTTAATTCTTCATCTTTACTTAATTCTAGACATAGTTCATCATATAAACCCATTAGATTTTCTATATTATTTTTATAATCTCCTGCCTTAAAAATATAGTTAGAATTTAATTCACTTGATAATGTTTTTGCCTCTTCAAATTTATAAATGTAATACTTATCTGGATAACGCAACCACAAATACGTTGTTAATGTATTTTCTGTTTGAAAATCATTCTTATTAGGATTCCAATACTTATTTACAAGTTGCTTTGATTTTGTTTTAAAAGATACCATTCGATCATATAAATCTTTACTTTCATCAAACAATTCCACAAACATCTGTCTAACAGTTTCAGGTTCTTTCTGTGCAAACTCTTTAATCATCTGTCTTGGAAAATAATGAGAAGATGCTAATAAATTAAATGTTTTATCCAGAGAATTCTTTAACATAGTATAAAAATCATTTGTTTCTATATCCCAATTATCTTGAAACCCTTTAATAGCTTGCCACTTGAATTTTTCATCATCCCATCTATTTCCATTTAACTCCCTTTTATATTCTTTTAGTAACTCTTGAAATCTGTTAGTATCAATCATAAAATCTTACTCCTTAAACAAACAACTACTAACGTAAGTATATCACTTTTATGAATCTACATGTTTTAATATATACTTATATACTTTAGCATGCATTGTTCTACCATCTAACATGATCTCTACATCCACACACTTAAATAGATACCCCTCACCTTCATAAATATCCAGTCTTTCTTTTGTATCTTCATCTACTTCATAAACTTCACCTTCGACTATGGAATTCTTCTCTTTTACAATACCTGGATAATAAATCAAATCCATCTTTCTATATCCCTTTAGTGTTGCCTTTCCTAAATACTTTGAATTTTCTAGTAGATCATGAGCTCTTTGCCCCTTCATTAATGTTCCGTACACAAATAATCTTTCCATTGTTTTTACCTCCTATCTGTATTTTAAATTCAATTGAAAAAAAGGATTGAATAATGAGATTCATTTCCCACACTCAATCCTTTGCCGGAATAATTCTATGACACTTGCCTTTGTTATCTACAACATAGAAGGTATCGTGTATCCAAGTAATGGTTCCATATACAAGGCCATCCACTGTATCTACACTATAGGCTTCTCCTGTCTTTAAAAACATAATTAGATTTTGTTCCGTAATACCATGCTCTAAATTATAATGCTTTTCAGATGCAAAATCTTTCTCATTAGTACTAATTTCAATATCAAGTACATCTCTTGCATATCTAGACAATTGATGCGAAATCTTACTAACCACATTCTCATACTGAGCATACGTTGTATCCTTATATCGTTTTAATTCATACATAGTTTCATTCATAAACTTCTTTTGCACAAGCTTCAACAAATGATTTGTCAATAAATATACTTCATCTAAGCTTAAAACCAAAAAGATTGGATGCACCGTTTGTTGATAGCGCAAATGATTCCTTTTATCAAAAACATTATCTTGGGTATAATTGATTTCTTCTTGATAATCCACATTTTCTTCTTCAACATCACCTGCCGTAGATACAAAACCAATATCCTTATAATGATTATCCTTATCATAAGCCTTTGTCTTACAAAAAGGAAAAACCACATTTAAGAAGCAATAATCATTATTATGATTCTTACTCTTCCAATACCCTCTTTGTTTCAAACCACCATTTAAAGTAATTTCCTTAACAAACACATTACACCCCATAAACTCATTAATCTCATTTCGAGTCTTAGGTAAATGCATAAACTTCATTAAAGATATTGCACGCTCTAATGTTTGAAACGTAACACTCGAACTATAATCTTCAATCGTATCCCAATAATCTAATTCTTCATCATTCATTTCTACTCGAGAACGCATAGACTCATTTATAAGCATTGTTTTTGAACAATTACACGATTTATGAAGAAGTGACCAATCTATTTTATCCAGCATATAAGGTGAGAGCTGTTTTTTAATCTTTTCTACAATCCCTTTATACAATTCAAAATATGCCGAATCATACTCATATGCAATTGTCAATAAGACTTGTGTTAATAAGAATACTTCTGAAGCATTTAAAGCCAAAAAAATCGGATGCACACTTCGAGTGCCAGAATACCACAATGATTTTCTTTTACCCTTTTCTTTAAATTCTTCAAAATGAATCGGTACATTTGTATTGAATAAATTAAAATCTTGATTCCACTTTAAATAAACATTCAACTCTTTATTCTTATTACTTGTATTTTCTTTAAATAAAAATCTTGCCATATCCTCTTTGGTACGAGGATACTGCAAAAATTTAATCAACTCAATCATTCGCTCAATATAACGAATCGTTTTCTTCTCTAGCTCTTTCATACTCTGATTATACATCAATATGGGAAACTAATCTCATAATAAAATACATTCCTTCTTTCTAAGCTATGATGTAGCCAGAAACAAGGAGGACAAAGAAAATGACTTTAGTAATCGGCTACAATTTTAGAATTCCCGTACAAGAAACCATGTATTTTGACTTGATCGAAGGTAAAACAGACATTCTGACAATTCCTTATACAAAGGACGAAATTTTTAAGGGAGATTTTTTAACACTCTATCCAGAAACGGATATGCTTCTTCAAACCGACTTTGAGATTATTGGACACGTCAATACAATTGAAGATGAAAATGGCAATCCCATTAAAAAAGTAATGCGCGTAATGCCTTTGATTGAAACTCCAAGAAATGGTGAGCTTGAATCTTTAAATCAATCGAGTAAAGCTTGTTACTTGAACATCAAGTATTTAGAAGACATGCTAAATGTGATTCATCAAAAGATTGACTATCTCGATAATGATCTTCACTATAAAGATATTCAAATCATGGACAAACAAAAAGACATTGATTATAGCGTTCTTTGTATTTATGAAACGCAACAAAAGATTGATATGCAAATGCTGATGGATGCACCTACTGTATTTGATAAATACAAAGTAAATCTTGAAGATATGGTTACGCTTCAAGAAAAAAAAATAGCTTTGATCACCAGCTAAATCAAGAACGTCTTGAATTAGAAAGCTTAAGAAAAGAAGCCAAGGAAAAATCAAATGAGCTTGATCGATATCGTAATCTTAAACAATATGTTGAAAATCAATTGAGTTCCAATAAAACTGCCATCTGTGAATATCAACATATCAAAAAGTCTAGAAACGCACAAAAGCCCCTTTAATTAGGAGCTTTTTGTTCTTTAAGACGTTCTAAACACACTTCAACATCCTCTTCATACTCATCAAAGCTTGTATAGTCTAGCACATTTACATATTTTTCAACCTTATCCGAATCCCTAATAGAATTCTTCCATTCCCTTTGAAGCGCGAATAAATAGTCTTTTTCCGAATTATAATCATATTGATTGATGCCGAAACGATTATCCGGATCATATTTTTCAGCCCACATATCCTGCATCACCCTTCTAGTGATTTCTAATCTTTGCAAGTGGAATAATCATATTGATTTACATGAAACTGATTCTTAGGATTATACTTCTCAGCCCAACCATCCTGACGCAACATTTTACCAATCGCAAACCCCAATATTCTTTTTCTACTAATCATAATCCTAAATTCCTTTTATTCAATTATACACAAAAAAGCCGCCATATTATAGGCGACTCAATTATCAACTTCATTTTGTACTTAAAAGCATCATTTGTTTTAATTCTAGAAAGCGACTATTTCAATAACTCCATAATTTCATCTTCACTCTTCGACAATGACTTAGAAATAAGCTCTAAACTCATCCCATTTGCAAGCATCACTTGAATCATTTGTTTTATCTCTTGATCCTTTTCTTCTACTTTCTTTTCAGCCTTTTCTTTTTCTTTTTGAACTTCTTTCATTTGTCTTTGAGTTTCTTCAAGTTCAAGCTGTAGCTCAATTCGTTCTTCATTTTCATGTAGTTTTTGAAAATCTTCTATTATTTTCTTCCAACGATCATCCGATATGGTTTCTACACGCTTCTCTAACATTTGATTCACCCCATCCTTCTCTATCATCATCTTTATTTTAATATCAATTTGTTAAATCATCGTTTCCTGTTCATGTCTTCAAGCGGTTTATTTAAATCTACTTTTGACATTTCTATTGTACTTAACTTCATACGATCCTGACTTTCTTCTACAAAAGATAAACCTTCTTCATTCCTTAATGTGAATGATATATACTCTAGCTTTTCTGTTTATTTATTATATTCGTTAACACCACAAACAAATCTTCAATATTGATCGGCTTTGCGATATGACCATCCATACCAACATCTATCGCTTTTTTCTTGTCTTCCTCAAACGCATTGGCCGTTATTGCAACAATAGGTATGCATGCTTTTGCCTTGTCTTGTAAGTTTCTAATTTCACACGTAGCTTTATATCCATCCATTTTAGGCATTTGAATATCCATTAAAATGAAATCATATGTACCACATGGATTTTCTATGACTTTATTCACACACTCAATACCATTCTTTACACGATCTACAAAAAGTCCTGTACGCTCTAATATGGTTTGTGCAATCTCGCATTTAAATCATTATCCTCAGCCAAAAGAATATGTTTACCATTAAAAATTGTATTATCAACATCACAATTCTCTTCTTGTTTATTCAAATAATATTTTTCATCCGCCATTTTATATTTCAACGTAACAACAAACGTACTCCCCTTACCAAGAACACTCTTCACATCAATTGTACCACCAAGAAGATCCACATATTTCTTTACAATGGCCATACCAAGACCTGTACCACTAATTTTACTGGATGTCATTCTTTCTCTTGAAAAAGATTCAAAAATCTTCTCCAAATACTCCTGACTCATACCAATACCCGTATCCATAATGCTTGTACGAACAATCATATATCCAGGCTCATCACATGAAAGCTCATCCACATTAACTTCAACAGAACCATTCGAAGGTGTATATTTAACGGCATTACTTAAAATATTCACAAAAATTTCTTCAACCTTAGTTACATCGGCCATGACATGTTTATGCTCAACATTAAACGTGTACCTCACATGAATATTCTTTTTCTTCGCCTCATCCTCAAACATTTCAAACAATCTTTGTCTTATATCCTCAATATTCGCATAGTTTTCATCCAATTCCATATGACCACTTTCTATGCGTGCCATATCTAATACGTTATTAATAATTGATAAAAGAATATTGCCTGCCTTTTGAAGTTTATTTAAATGTTCTAAAACCTTAGGCAAATCATTATCTTTCAACTCATTCTTCATAAGTTCAGAATAGCCCAAAATCGCATTCATAGGCGTACGAATATCATGCGATACATTATGCAGAAATTGCGTTTTGGCAAGATTTGCCTCCTTAGCACTCGCCTCTGCTCGCCTTGCCTTTCTTAAAAGTAGAAGAATTACAATAATAATACTAAAGCCTAAAATAAGAACAACAGCCAAATGATCTTTTAAAAAACCATAAAAAGTCATTTTATAAGCTGTACTATCATACATCGCAATCGCACTTGTCAACATATCCGAAGGCATAGCCTTTATCGTCTTATTCAATATGGATAATAGTGTTGCCTGCCCATCTTCTACCCCAAAACAAGCCTCCATTGTCTTTGTCAAAGAAATAATTTTAAAATTCTTATTACCATCAAATTTCAATACCTGACTCGATCCCTTGATAAAACAATCTACTTTACCATCAACAACCATATTCGCCCCATCCTCAATCGAATCACAATCCACGAGTTTCCAATTCGGATAGTTATACGCAATATGTTGTTTTAAAGCTACCTTGTTTTTCGGTACAGCTACCACATATGAATCATTCTCATTAAAATCTTCCTTATTTGTAACGGCAATCAAATTATACGTCCAAGCCGTATTCGAAAGTGCATACCCCTTCTTTTCGGCAACATTTGAATTTCGACTCGCATAATAAATCACATCAATCTCTTTATTCTGTAAAGCCTCAATCATTTTGTCATAATCATCAAAAGCCTGTATATCAAATTTTAATGTATGATTCCCCAAACAATCTTTGGCATACGAAATATATTCAGGCAGTGAACCACGAATCTCTCCACTCTTTTTGTCCATTGAAAACACAACAGGATCATTATCTAAAAATCCAATTCGAATACCACCATGCTCTTCTAACCATGACTTTTCAACACCTGTTAAAATTTGCGTATAATCCAAAGTAAAATATTTCTTATACAAATCCGCCTTGAAAAAAGGACTATCACTATCCAACTGGCGCATCGCATAATCCAATTCTTGTTTAATATCACTACGCTCTTTATTGATCGCAAAATATATATCAGACTTTCCAATTGTAGTTACACTAGAAATCCCTCTTTCAGACCAAATTGACTCTTCTAAAGACACAAAACAATCAATCTCATTATTCGCCAATTTCTTTTTTACATCCTCATTACCACTTACATTCACATGCTCAGTATGAATACCATACTTATTCTCCCATTCTGTAAGCATATATTCAGGCTTAGCACCTTTAAGCACACCTATACGCTTTCCATCCAAGGACTTAAAATCCGAAACCACAATATCCATATCCGATAAATTCGCATACAAAACATACTTCTCATCACCCATGGATTCCTCAGAAAATAACATTTCTTTAGCACGATCATCCGTATATGCAATATCACCCATGATATCAATCTCACCATTTTCAAGCTTCTCGAAACAGTTTGACCAATCACACTTCACATACTCAAATTTCCAACCCGTATATCCAGCCAAAGCCTGCATTAATTCATAACCATAACCACGCCTTACACCATGATCATCCACATAATTAAATGTATCTTCAAAAGATCCCACACGAATCGTCTTCTGTGTCTCATCCGCCAAACAAGGCATGCACATAGATAAAACCACTAAAATGATTGTGCATAACGCAGCTAATCTTTTCCCTTTTTTAAGCATATTATTTCTCCATATCCATTTGTTAATAGTATATTTTATTTCACAAGATTCAGTCAATAAAACGAAATTATTTTTTAATAAAATCTAACCAATTTACATAATTCATAAAAAAAGAGGAAGAGACCCGCAGGTTCTTCCCCGCCTGTAGGCTTCGCAAGTTTCTACAGAACGATCACTAAATCAAGTTTACGTTATCTCAAATATTGAGTCAATACATTTAATCTACATTATCTACTAATCTGTCTAAAACCAACTCATTACCTTTATATTTGAAAACATATTGCTTGTTTAAATCTTTATTCTTTAATGAAAACCACACTTCACCATCCGACTGCATTGTAATCGCATCTACATAATATGCTTCATCCTCTATTTGATCATTTGCACTTTTGATCAATTCCTCATCTGAATATGGTATTGAAGTTTGAACTTCTTTTGTCTCTCTAAGTTCCGGCTGTGCCTGTGTACAACCCGTTAATAATAATAAAACTAAAACGAATATTCTCATAAAATTCTATACGTATTCTCCTTCGTATTGATTTCGATTGTGATATTATTACTGAATGTAGTCTGTTGAACATGATCATTGATGATTCTATGTTCTAGCATCTCTTCATTTTTTACAAGTTGATAGAACTTTAACACTGTATTAGCCCTATCTATACATTCTTGAATCGAAAGACCATCACTTCCAAAATTACCATCCACATTATCATAAGGCGCATTTCTTACTACATATGGAATACCACCATTTAATAACGCATACAACATGTAGTCTTCTTGCTTTTTATCCATTGGCCAAGGCAAAATGAAACAATCATGATATACAAGATTAAATAAAGGTACAGGTATTCCCATTCTTTTCGCATTTTCATCTTTCATCATAAACTCATAAGGACCATAATGTGAAAATACAAGTTCTCGCATTGCCCAATCACTACACTCTTCACTTGAAGGAATGATTCCCTTAGAGATCATATATTGAAAACAAGCCCTTCTATATTCCATACACTCTTTTCTTGTCATCAAATGTTCTAAATTAAAACACTCATCCATTTCATTACAAGAAAATACATCCAAATACACGCAATCCAAGTTGATATGGTTTAAGATTTCAGTGTAGTTACGTTTTACATACTTCGGTGCAAGACTTGCACACAAATAGTTTTGTCTTCCCCCAGCCCAATTGGCATGCTCATACACTACACCATCCTCTAATTGAATAGCTTCATTTTCATTATGTGTTTTAGCCGTATAGTAATAATCACGATACTGATCATGTAAACCAAATAAATCATTTTGAGAACTTAAACTATCCTGTAAATTCTTTAAACCAGCCCAGCCACCAGCTTCAATACATGCCGGCAAATAATCCGGATGACAATTATCATAGCCAGGATCTCCCCAGCCATCCAAATGAAGATACAGTTTGTTTGAGCCTAATTTATGAAGACTTTGAATCATCTCTTTTACCGAATCAAAAGAATGAATCACATCCTCTTGCCCACTATAAAAACGTGAATCCTTTTCCGTATGTGCCTTAATACCCGTATGTACAACAGCACACTGTTGAAGTTCTGCTATTTTATGAAGATTTACTTCTTTCTCTTTTAAACACTTAAATAAACCAGTTTCTTTTACATAACTTCTATAAATCTTACATGCACGATTATAATCCATATTACTTTCAAAAGAATATCGGACTACACGCTTATATCGCATCTTACCTAAACTTGTTAACCACACAAATTGAAGTCGTGTACCCCTATCATCATGATCAATTGTATATTTAGAATCCCAAGGCGTTTCATTGATTGCGATATACCCTTTTCCATTATTGGTTTGACTAAGCCAAGGCATATAGGCCGCACAACTCGTAAACTGACCATCAAAGGCAATATGACTATAATCATAATCATATCGATTGGGAATCAATAACCCCTGCATATAAGGAACGGTTGAATAACCATCCTTATCTTCACACACAAAACTATCAGGAAAATGAACCTCTTTAATATTTTCATCCACTTTTGGAATCCACTCAAAATAATAATGATTCGTACTATCCTCTTTCCAAATATATGTATCAAAATATTTATAAGTACTATAAATCCCCTTGCCTAATCCTGTCACTCTTTCTTCAGATGAAATGAAATCATCACTAAAATTTATTTTTTGATCATCTTTCGTTACATAAAACGAATCCTGATTTCTTATCCAATTTTCCATATACAAATACCTCTATCAAATTATATCACATGAAAAAAAGTATCCATTACGATACTTTCTTTAATATTCTTACTTCATAAGGCTTGAACTCAAGTGCATTATCAATATGTACTTCTTCATTCGTTTCAATATCGATAAAGTTACCATTTCCATTAAAACCTAATGTTTGAGCTTCATTCTTCATATTCATACAAATCCATAGACATTCCTTTTCATCTTGTCTTTGATAGATACAAGCCGTATTTGTGATACCAATCTGAGTATAGTCTCCATAAGATAAAGCAGAATGATTATGTTTCAGGTTAATTAACTTTTTGATTGTATCCGTCAATCCATTCCACTCAAACACTTTGATTTCTGGTCTAAGCTGGGTATCATTCCAGTTCTTTTTACCTTCCATACCCCATTCACTGCCATAATAGATACATGGAATACCTGGCATAGTAAACAACATCGTATAAATTAAAGGCAATTGGTTTGTATCCTCTAGAATCGATGCAACTCTTTCTACATCGTGATTATCGACAAAGTTAAATAGATGCTTACCTGTATATAAACACCATGGATCCTTGCCAAATTGACGATTCAATGAATATAAGATTTCATAGAAGTTTGCTGAATTAAAACTTGAATATAATCCTTTATAACACTCATAATTCGTAACCGAATCCAACATGTTCTCATTCATCCACTGATTATAGTCACCATGTAACGTTTCACCTAACAAGAAAAAATCTCTATCAACATGATTGTGTAATGTTTGAAGGAAATTCTTATCTAGACAATATGCAACATCTAATCTTAAACCATCAATTTTAAATTCTTCTCTCCAAAAATCCACTACATTTATAATGTAATTCACAACATCTTGATTTTGAAGATTCAGCTTTACTAAAATGTCATTGCCTTCCCAATCCTGATACCAGAAGCCATCATTGTAGTGATTGTTTCCATTAAAATCAATATAGAACCAGTCTTTATATGGCGAATCCCACTTCTTCTCTAATACATCCTGAAACGCAAAGAAATCACGTCCCACATGATTAAATACGGCATCTAAAATGATTTTAATACCATTATCATGAAATTTATCTACAACTTCCTTTAAATCCTCATTGGTACCAAGTCTTGTATCTAATGTTTTAAAATCCGTTGTATCATAACCATGTGTACGACTTTCAAAGATTGGATTCAATAGGATACAATCCACTTTTAATTTCTTTAAATGTGGAATAAATTCCTCCAGCTTATGAATTCTATGTTCTAGAACATGATCATTTTCAAATGGTGCTCCACAAGCCCCAAAAGGATAGATCTGATAAAATACACTCTCATTTGCCCACATACTATGTTACTCCTTTATGATATCTACAGCTTGCACTTGAATTAAATCCATCAATGTCTTGGGATCCATTTCAATCTGCATACCAATCTTACCTGCACTAAAATAGATCTTATCCTGATTTAATGCATCCTCATACATAAAGGTGCGAAACTGCTTCTTCATCCCTAAAGGAGAACAACCGCCACGAATATAACCCGTAATCTTATTAATATCCTTCACATGAATCATCTCACACGATTTGACTCCTGCTACTTTTGCACACTTCTTTAAATCCAGTTCCTTTTCTACTGGAAGCATATACACCAAAAATTCTTTTGTGTTTGCCTGTGTAACTAATGTCTTATACACCGCATCCACTGGCTGATGTAACATATTCGCAACATGCACACCATCCACTGGATCCCCCTCTTTATGATCATACGTATGCGCTACATAATCCACCTTATGCTGATCTAGAAAACGCATTGCATTTGTTTTTTGAATCTTTTTCATTGTGAAAACTCCTCTAACAATTCCTTTGCCACCAAGAACTTCGTTTTATTTTGCTCCATCGCCATTTTTTCAATATAGTGATGCGCCTTTTCCTCGCTCCAATGATAATTCGAAATCAAAATCAGCTTACAATGATCCACCATTTTCAACTCCAAATATTTCTGCTCTAAGCTTGTAATTTTCTTTTCATACTTCAAAATCTTCTCTTGCATACTTTTCAAGACAAGTAGAGCCTGAAGCAATACCTCCTTCTTGATGGGATACGACAGAACTATTATACCACTATCTTTACATTGATATAAAACTTGATCATAAATATCCTTCTTACAAATTAGACAAACACCCATATTTCTTGTGATTGCGATACTTTTCGCAAAATTTAAAATAGCACTATTTCCCGTATACAATATAACCACATAATCAAATTGAGTCTCTCTTAGCTTATTTAAGGCATCATTATGTGTGGATGAAAGCACATAATGCATGTGGGCAGTATTCTTTAATAAAGTTAAGAAATTCTCATTTCCAAGCACTAAAACTTTATTAACCTCCATAAGCCATTACCCAACATAGATATCCACTACATCTTTTCCTAAAATATTTCTTAACCACTCAGATTCACTAGCTTTTCTTTTTGCCTCTTTTAAGTCCTGAGGAAGTCTTTTCAAATCATTCGTCGTAACATCCGTACATGGAATTGTTTCCAATTTCTTTTCAATCCCTTCAAGACCCGCACAAATCAAAAGGGCATAGGCCAAATAAATATTACAGCTACAATCCGGACTTCTTAATTCAATACGACTCGTACTATGCGTTGCCGGAATACGAATCAATTGATTTCGATTTTGGTAGGACCACGAAATATATTGTGGCGCCTTATCCTTACCTAATCGTTTATATGAATCTTTTATCGGATTTAGAAACAAAGTCATCTCCTCAATACGATTTAAGATACCCGCCATAAAAGGCATCATCAACTCTTCATGGTTTTCAACACTCATATTAATATGCATACCATTACCCGGCTGATCATTAATCGGTTTTGGTGAAAAATCCGCAACCAAGCCCTGCATATTCGCAATCGCTTGTACGACCCATTTAAAAGTAGCCGCATTATCCGCTGCCTGTAAAGCACTCGAATAACGAAAATCAATTTCATTTTGACCATGCCCCATCTCATGATGCGAAACCTCCGGATCAATACCCATTTCAGATAAAGTCAAACAAATTTCTCTACGAACATTTTCCCCCTTATCCAAAGGCGCAATATCCATATAACCCGCCTGATCCAATGGAATATAAGTATTCTCTCCATTTTCATCCTGCTTAAATAAATAGAATTCGAATTCCGAACCAAAATTGACACTGATTCCCATCTCTTTCGCTTTATTGACTGCTTTCTTTAATATATAACGCACATCCCTTTCAAATGGCGTTCCATCCGGATATTTAATATCACAATACATACGAATAACACTGCCATCCATACTGCGCCATGGCAAGATACTCATAGTGTTTGGATCGGGATATAAAAATAGATCACTATTCACTTCATCTAAAAAGCCATCGATGGCACTCGCATCAAAGCTAATCCCTTCTGTAAAGGCACGTTTTAATTCGGATGGTAAAACCGATACATTTTTTTGTATACCATAAATGTCAAAGTAAGAAAGACGAATAAATCGTACGTCTTGTTCTTCACAAAATTCAATCACATCTTCATAAGTCATAATATTCACCTCGAATAATTAATACACTATTTTCATGTTGTTTTCAATGATTTTTACATTTTTACAATTTCCTGTTGACAACTCAAAATATCCGCATATAATTATGTCCATACATGGCAAGGACGCCAATAAAACAGAGGAATTTACCTCATGTTTTTCGTGTCCTTGCCCTTTTTTTATGAAAAGGAGAGCCATTATGAAATCGATCGTAGAAGAAATTTTTGGAAGTAAAGTATTTGACGAATCCGTCATGCGAGAAAAGCTCGCAAAGGATACCTATCGCGAATTAGAAAAGACTATTCGTGATGGAAAACAATTGAATATAAAAATTGCGAATGCCGTAGCCCACGCCATGAAGGAATGGGCCATCGAACAAGGTGCAACACACTATACCCATTGGTTCCAGCCAATGACAGGTGTTACAGCTGAAAAGCACGATGGCTTTATCAATCCAGACAAAGATGGCAAAGTCATTATGGAATTCAGTGGTAAAGAATTAATCAAAGGTGAACCCGACGCATCCAGCTTTCCAAATGGAGGTTTAAGAGCCACATTTGAAGCCAGAGGATATACGGCATGGGACCCAACAAGCTATGCCTTCATCAAAAACGGCGTACTATGTATTCCTACCGCATTCTGCTCTTACTCAGGACATGCCCTAGATAAGAAAACACCACTATTAAGAAGTATGCAGGCTATTAATAAACAAGCCCTACGTATTGTGAAATTATTTGGACATGATGATGTACATACAATCAAAACAACCGTAGGACCAGAACAAGAATATTTCTTAGTCGATCAAAAATATTACGAACAAAGAAAAGACTTGATCTATACAGGACGTACACTATTTGGTGCACCATGCCCTAAAGGACAAGAATTAGAAGATCACTATTTTGGAACTATCAAAACACGTGTTCAAGAATTCATGACCGATTTAAATAAGGAACTATGGAAATTGGGTATCTTGGCAAAAACAGAACACAACGAAGTAGCTCCAGCCCAACATGAATTAGCACCTATCTTTACAACGACAAACATTGCGACAGACCACAACCAACTAACAATGGAATTGATTCAACGTGTCGCAAAGAAACATGGATTAGTTGCCTTGTTGCATGAAAAACCATTTGAAGGAATCAACGGAAGTGGTAAACACAACAACTGGTCTTTATCAACAGATACAGGTCTAAACCTATTAGAACCAGGCGACACACCACATGAAAACGCGCAATTCTTAGTCTTCCTTACAGCTATTATCAAGGCAGTAGATGAACATCAAGATCTATTAAGATTAAGTGTTGCGACAGCTGGAAATGATCATCGTTTAGGTGCAAACGAAGCACCTCCTGCCATTATCTCAATCTTCTTAGGTGATGAATTAACGGCTGTTTTACAAGCAATCGAAGCCGATAAACCATATGATGGAAAAGAAAAAGAATTAATGAAGATTGGTGCTACGGTTCTTCCTAAATTCCCTAAGGATTCTACAGACCGTAACCGTACTTCTCCATTCGCATTTACCGGAAATAAATTTGAATTCAGAATGCCAGGATCAAACTCTAGCATTGCCGGATGCAACATTGTATTAAATGCTGTTATTGCAGATGAATTAGAAAAATTTGCGAACATCCTTGAAGGTGCAGATGATTTTGAAACAACATTACACGCTTTAATTAAGGATACAATCAAAAACCACAAACGCATTATCTTCAATGGCAATGGTTATGATGATTCTTGGATTGAAGAAGCTGAAAAACGCGGCTTATTAAATCTAAAAACAACACCAGATGCACTTCCATACTTTAAAACAGAAGAAAACATTGAATTGTTTGAAAGACAAAAAGTCTTATCAAAAGAAGAAGTGGAATCTCGTTATGAAATCTTGATGGATGAATATGAAAAGGAAATCAATATTGAAGCCTTGACTATGTTAGATATCGCAAAGAAAGATATCTTACCTGCCGCAAGTAAATTCTCTAGAGAATTAACAGATACTATTGCCAATAAAAAAGCCATTGGCATTGACTTAACATATGAGCTTGAAACAGCGAAGAAAGTAAGTGAAGCCTTAACGGAAGCTTATCAAGCTATGGTTACATTAGAAAAGGATGTTGAAAAACTACATGCGATCGATGATGTTGAAAAATCAGCCTTCTATGTACGTGACTTCATTATCCAGGATATGGCTGCATTAAGAAAACCATGTGACGAATTAGAGGTTGTTACATCAAATGAAGATTGGCCATTCCCAACATATGGAAAATTATTATTCGGAATTCTATAAACCGGCACTTGCCGGCTTTTCCGTTCTAAGGAGATGTAATTTATGTGTACAATTATTGGATATAAATCATTAAAAATTAGTAAAGATACAATACATAAAGCTTTAGAAAGCACATATTCCAGAGGTCCAGACGATGAAAGAATTCAAATCGTAGGATGTGGCTATCTTGGCTTTCAAAGACTATCCATTATGGGACTAAGTCCAGAGGGGTTGCAGCCCTTTAATCGAAATGGAAACTCAGTCGTATGTAACGGTGAAATCTATGGCTTTCGAAAATTAAAAGAAGAACTCGAAAAGGATGGCTATACCTTTATTTCACAAAGTGATTGTGAAATTCTTTTACCACTCTATGAAAAATACGGCTTAGACATGTTTAAAAAACTAGATGCCGAATACGCCTGCATTATTTATGATGCCAAGAAAAACGATTTTATTGCCGCTCGTGATCCCATTGGCATCCGTCCATTATTTTATGGCTATGATAAAAACCATAATATTGTATTCGCTTCAGAAGCAAAGAATATTGTTTCAATTGTTGAACAAATTCTTCCCTTCCCTCCAGGATACTATTATGCCGATGGTAAATTCACTTGTTACTTGGATATTACGAAGGTAGATAAAGTTGTAGATTCAGATTTAGAAACGATCTGTTCTAACATTCACGACAAATTAGTAGAAGGTGTTAAAAAACGTCTAGATGCCGATGCGCCACTTGGTTTTCTATTAAGCGGTGGCTTAGACTCCAGCTTAGTATGTGCCATCAGCCAAAAGTTATTAAACAAACCCATTGAAACCTATGCGATTGGTATGGAGGAAGATGCGATTGATTTAAAATATGCCAAAGAAGTCGCTGACTTTATTGGCAGTAACCACCATGAAATTATTATTAATAAAGAAGATGTCTTACATGCCATTAAACCCGTCATTAAAACTTTAGCAACCTTTGACATCACAACGATTCGCGCCAGCATCGGGATGTATTTAATTTGTAAAGCTATTCATGAACAAAGCGATATTCGCGTATTATTGACCGGCGAAATCAGCGATGAATTATTCGGCTATAAATATACCGACTTTGCCCCAAGCCCAGATGCATTCCAACAAGAAAGTGTAAAACGAGTACATGAATTGTATATGTATGATGTTTTAAGAGCCGACCGATGCATTTCCGTTAATTCCATCGAGGCTCGTGTTCCCTTTGGAGATTTAGACTTTGTCAAATATGTCATGTCGATTGATCCTGAAAAGAAAATGAATACATACAACAAAGGAAAATATTTACTTCGTCATGCGTTTGAAAAGGATGAAATTTTACCTTATGACATTTTGATGCGTGAAAAAGCCGCCTTCTCCGATGCGGTAGGACACTCATTGAGTGATGACATTAAAGAATATGCTGAAAATTATTATTCCGATTCTGAATTTGAAGAAAAAATAAAGAAATACAAATACTGTACTCCATTCACAAAAGAATCCCTATTATATCGAGAGATTTTTGACTCCTACTATCCAAATCAAGCGAGTATGATCAAAGATTTCTGGATGCCAAACAAGAACTGGGAAGGATGTAACGTCAACGATCCAAGTGCTCGATATTTATCAAACTATGGAGACAGTGGAAAATAGAAGGGTTGTGTAAACTATGAATTTTGAAATTGAACACGATGCCTGCGGTATTGGTACCGTAGTCCAAATCGATGGGAAACAAAGCTATGACGTCGTCGATAAAGCATTGCACATTGTTGAAAAGCTAGAACATAGAGCTGGAAAGGATGCCAGCGGAAAAGTTGGAGATGGTGTTGGTATCCTTCTTCAAATCAGTCATGATTTCTTTCATGCCACACTTAAAAAGGAAGGCACAAAACTTCCCGAACATTATGGCATTGGAATGTTTTTCTTACCTCGCAAAAAGCTTTTATTAAACCAACACAAAAAAATGTTTGAAAAATTTGTAGAACAGGAAGACTGCAAATTTATCACTTGGAGAAAAGTTCCTTGTAACGAATCCATCCTTGGTCAAAAGGCCAAGGATTGCATGCCAAATATCTATCAGGCCTTTATTGAACGCCCTGAAAATATTACAAGTGATGCGGATTTTGACAAAATTTTATATGTGATTCGACGCGAATTTGAAAAAAGCTGCAAAGAAACCTATGTAGCTAGCTTAAGCAGTCGTACCATTGTCTATAAAGGAATGTTTCTCGTATCCCAATTAAGAAACTTTTATCTAGATCTTCAAGACAAAAACTATAAATCCGCTATTGCGATCGTACACTCACGTTTCTCTACCAATACCACACCATCTTGGCAAAGAGCGCATCCCAACCGTTTTATTGCCCACAATGGTGAAATCAACACCATCCGTGCCAATGTCAACAAGATGTTAGCGCGTGAAGAAAGCATGCACTCTTCCTTCTTAGATAAAAATTCAAGTAAGATCCTACCAATCATCAATACCTCAGGATCCGATTCTGCCATGTTGGATAATGCCCTTGAATTTTTAGTTATGAATGGCATGCCACTTGAAAAAGCCATTATGATTCTTATTCCAGAACCATGGAAACACCAAGATATGGACCAAAAGAAAAAGGATTTTTATCACTACTACGCCACAATGATGGAGCCATGGGATGGTCCAGCCGCTATTCTATTTAGTGATGGTGATAAAGTAGGAGCCGTTCTTGATCGTAACGGACTAAGACCTAGTCGTTATTATCTTACAAGCGACAACATGTTGATTTTATCGAGTGAAGTCGGCGTCTTAGATTTAGATGAAACAAAGATCGTCAAAAAATCAAGATTGGAACCAGGCAAGATGTTACTTGTGGATACAAAGAAAAAAGAATTGATTGAAGATTACGATCTAAAAAACGAGTATGCGAATTCAAATCCATATGGAGAATGGCTAGACACCTATCTATTACACCTTCAAGACTTGCCAGCTCCTGATAAGAAAACACACATCCACTCTCAACCAGAAAGAGACATTTTATATAAAGTCTTCGGATATACCTACGAAGATGTAAAAGACATCATTTTACCAATGGCACGCGTCAAGCTTGAACCAACAAGTGCGATGGGTACCGATATTCCTTTGGCAATTTATTCCCAAAATCATGTAAGCTTATTCCATTACTTTAAACAACTATTCGCCCAAGTAACCAACCCACCAATTGATTCTTTACGTGAAGAAGTTGTTACAGATACAACAATCTATATTGGAAGTGATGGAAACCTATTAAAGGATCAATCCAACAACTGTACAGTCTTAGAAGTCAACAATCCAATTTTGACATCTCGTGACATGGATAAGATTCGACAGTTAAACCAGCCTGGCTTTAAAAATGCCACAATCTCCTTATTGTTCTATCGTGGTACATCTTTAAAGGAAGCCTTAGACAATTTATTTATTGAATGTGACAAAGCCTACCGCAATGGCGCAAATATTTTGATTCTTTCTGATAAAGGTGTAGATGAAGGTCATATGGCTATTCCAAGCCTATTGGCTGTATCTGCCTTAGAACAGCATTTAGTAAAAACCAAAAAGAAAACTGATGTATCCATTATCGTAGAAAGTGGTGAACCAAGAGATGTTCACCAGTTCGCAACGCTTTTAGGCTATGGAGCAACCGCTATTTATCCATATTTAGCTCATGAATGCATTGAAGAAATGATTCAGTTAAATATGTTAGATAAAGAAGTCAATATTGCGATTGATGATTATAACGAAGCCATTTTAAAGGGTATCGTTAAGATTGCGGCTAAGATGGGTATTTCTACCCTTCAATCCTACCAAGGTGCACAAATTTTTGAAGCCATTGGAATCTCTAAAGAAGTCATTGACACTTACTTCACAAATACCATCAGTGAAGTAGATGGCATTACGCTAGAGGATATTGAAAAGGATTTGATCTATCACCACGATCGTGCCTACGATCCACTTGGACTTTCTTGTGATACAAGTCTAGACTCTATTGGCTTCCATAAACTAAGAAAGGGTGAAGGAAAAGAGGATCATTTATATTCACCTGAAACAATTGTGAAGCTTCAAAGGGCTGCACAAAACAATGATTATGATTTGTTTAAGGAATATTCAAATGAATTAAACTCCAATCCTCAGAAGCATCATTTAAGAAGTCAATTGCACTTTAAAAAGACAAGAGAAAGCATTCCATTATCTGAAGTGGAAAGTGAATATGAAATCGTTAAACGCTTTAAGACAGGTGCCATGAGCTATGGTTCCATTTCTGAAGAAGCCCATACATGTATGGCCATCGCCATGAATCGTTTGGGCGGTAAATCCAATTCGGGTGAAGGTGGCGAAAAACCAGAGCGTTTAGGTACAGAAAAGAACTCCGCTATTAAGCAGGTAGCTAGTGGACGTTTTGGCGTTACCGAAGAATACTTAGTCAGTGCTAAGGAAATTCAAATCAAAATGGCACAGGGCGCAAAACCAGGTGAAGGTGGACACTTACCAGGTAAGAAGGTCTATCCATGGATTGCGAAAACAAGATATTCTACACCAGGTGTATCTTTGATTTCCCCTCCTCCTCACCACGATATTTATTCGATTGAAGACTTAGCTCAATTGATCTACGACTTAAAGAATGCCAATCCACAAGCTCGAATCAGCGTTAAGCTAGTTTCAGAAGCAGGTGTTGGTACGATTGCCTCTGGTGTTGCCAAAGCCGGTGCTACTGTAGTCTTGATTTCAGGCTATGATGGAGGTACAGGGGCGGCTTCACAAAGCAGTATCCACCATGCGGGTCTTCCTTGGGAATTGGGTTTGGCACAAGCCCATCAAAACCTTGTTGAGAATGGTTTGAGAAGTCGTGTACTGATTGAGACCGACGGTAAATTAATGACGGGTAAAGATGTTGCGATCGCATGCTTACTTGGTGCTGAAGAGTTTGGCTTTGCGACTGCACCACTAGTTACAATGGGATGTATGATGATGCGTGTATGTAACTTGGATACATGTCCGTTTGGGGTTGCGACACAAAACCAAAAATTAAGAAAACGTTTCAAAGGAAAACCCGAATATGTCATGAACTTCATGTTGTTTATTGCTCGTGAATTAAGAGAAATCATGGCTGAGCTTGGCTATCACACAATTAATGAAATGGTGGGTCATACAGATAATCTTGAAGTAAATGAAGATGCGTCTTTGGATTATTCAAACATTTTGATGACACCACACAATATTCATTATGAGTCTAAAGATACGTATAACTTTGAATTAGATAAAACTGTGGATGTGAAGACATTGCTTCCTAAATTTGAGCCTTATTTCAAAGAGAAAAAACCACACTCTGAAACAATCGACATTTCAAGTACGGATCGTACAGTGGGAACAATCTTATCGAGTGAAGTCACAAAACAATTTAATAACACACTAAAGGACGATACATATACAGTTCATTGTAACGGTGGTGCTGGACAATCGTTTGGTGCTTTTGTACAAAAAGGAATTACTTTAGATGTACATGGTGATGCGAATGATTACTTTGGCAAGGGTTTGTCGGGTGGTAAATTGATTATTCAGCCAAAGAAAGAAGCACAATTTAAACCAAATGAAAATGTCATTATTGGTAATGTTGCATTATATGGAGCTACTAGTGGTGAAGCCTATATTCGTGGTATGGCTGGTGAGCGTTTTGCGGTTCGTAACTCAGGTGCTAAAGCCGTGGTTGAAGGTGTTGGAGATCATGGGCTTGAATATATGACAGGTGGTACAGTTGTCATTTTAGGAAGAACGGGTAAAAACCTAGCTGCCGGAATGTCGGGTGGTATTGCGTATGTATATGATCCAAATCATGATTTATATATGCGTTTAAATAAGCAATTAGTCAATACATATGAAGTGACTGGTAAAGCCGATAAAGAAGTATTAGAAGAGCTTTTAAATAAACACTATACTTACACAGATTCAGTTGTAGCTAAAAAGATTTTGTCAAACTTAGATGATGAATTATCAAACTTTAAAAAGATTGTTCCAAAGGATTATGAAAAGATCACAACTTTGATTCAAGAATTAAAGGCAAAGGGCTATCATGAAGATGAAGCAAGCCTAATGGCTTTTGAACAGGTACACGCATAGGAAAGGATGAAGGATTATGGGAAAACCAACAGGATTTTTAGATTATAAACGACAAGAGAATGAAGCCATTGAGCCGCTTAGTCGAATCACAAACTTTAATGAATTTCATCCTTTTTTAGATGAAGAAACCAGACGTAAACAGGGTGCGCGCTGCATGAATTGTGGCGTTCCCTTTTGTCAGTCGGCTATCAAATTAAAAAATATGGTGACAGGCTGTCCTTTACACAACTTGATTCCGGAATGGAATGATGAAATCTATAATGGCAACGATAAACGTGCTTTATCTAGATTATTAAAAACCAATCCATTCCCTGAATTTACAGGTCGTGTGTGCCCTGCTCTTTGCGAAAAAGCTTGTTTAAATGGATTAGACGGGGATTCTGTCACAATCAAGGAAAATGAATTATATACAATTGAAACAGCTTATAAAAACAATTGGATGACACCTTATGTGCCAACGGTTCGTTCAGATAAAAAGGTTGCGATCATTGGTTCAGGGCCTGCAGGACTTGCCCTTGCGCATGATTTAAATCATCGTGGCCATCATGTGACAGTTTTTGAAAAGGAAGATCGCATTGGTGGATTATTGATGTATGGTATTCCAAATATGAAATTGGAGAAGAATGTCATTCAAAGACGTTTAAATATTCTTCAAGCAGAGGGTATTCAATTTAAAACAGGTGTTAATGTTGGAAAAGACATCACAAAAAAAGAATTAGAAAAAGAATTCGATGCGATTATCTTTGCGACTGGATCTAAAAAAGCCCGTGACTTAAATGTGAAGAATCGTGATTGTACAGGTATCTATTTTGCGGTGGATTATCTTACTAAGGCAACAAAGCATTTATTGAATAACACCGATGAAATTTCAGCCAAATATAAACATGTTGTCATTGTTGGTGGTGGTGATACAGGAAATGATTGTGTCGGTACAAGTATTCGTCAGGGTTGTGCAAGTGTTATACAAATTGAAATGATGCCTAAAGCTCCAGATGAAAGATTAGAAAGCAATCCTTGGCCTGAATGGCCTAAGGTCTGTAAAACAGATTATGGTCAAGAAGAAGCCATTGCCGTCTTTAAAAAGGATCCTCGTATCTATGAAACCACAGCTAAGGAATGTATTTTAGATGAAAAGAAGAATTTGAAACAAATCAAGACAGTGAAAGTGCAATTTAAGGATGGTAAGCTTGAAGAGATTAAGGGTACAGAACAATTCTTAGATTGTGACTTATTATTGATTGCAGCTGGATTTATTGGTGTGGAAGATGATTTAAAATCTAAATTTAAACTTGAGGTCACACCAAGAAATGTCATTGTGACAGAACCAGATTCATATCATGTAAAGGACAAATACTTTGCGGCTGGTGATTGTCATAGAGGACAATCATTGGTTGTGTGGGCAATTCATGAAGGTAAGGAATGTGCCAAAGAGGTTGATACGTATTTAATGGGTTATACAAATATGGAATAATTTAAACTTGTTTTAAGGTTGTCGATATATCCTTGTATTGTAAACAAGGAGGTATAAGGACATGAAACAAGAAATGCCAAGAATTCCAAATACAAACCGCAAATTATTAAAGAAAGGATCAAAACTAATTTTAAGTGCAGCAACCTTTGGTGTTGTGGCAGCCGGATCTTTTCAAGGCGTAAATTATGTAGTTGATAATTATAATAAGGAGAATACAACTGTACAAAGCACAAATGTAGTGAAAACTTCAAGTTCAACTACTTCAGATGTAAGTAAAGTAGCTCAAAACTGTATGCCAAGCATTGTATCGATTACTAATGTATCGGTATCGGATGTACAAAATTATTTCAGTATGTATGGAAATAACTCAAGAAGTAATCCATTTACTCAACAAGAAAGTACAAGTGTTGGTAGTGGTGTTATTATCAATAATGAAAATGGTGAAATTGATATTTTGACAAACTACCACGTTATTGAAAATGCCAAGACCTTAACTTGTACATTAGTTGATAACTCGAATGTAGAAGCGACTGTAAAGGGCGTCGATAAAGATCGCGATTTAGCTGTGATTTCCATTAAGACAAAAGACTTAAGTGAAAGTACTTTAAAAGCTATTGCGGTTGCGACAATTGGCGATAGTGATAAACTGCAAGTCGGTGAACAAGTGGTTGCGATTGGTAATGCGTTAGGCTATGGTCAAAGTGTTACAACGGGTATTGTATCGGCGACAAATCGTAGTGTTTCAACAAGTTCAGACACAGACACATCAAAATCTTATATTCAAACCGATGCTGCAATCAATCCAGGAAACTCAGGTGGTGCCCTACTGAATATGAGTGGTGAGCTTATTGGCATCAATTCTGCCAAATTAAGTGATACAGATGTCGAAGGTATGGGCTATGCGATTGCGATCAGTGATGTCAAAGATTCAATCAATACAATGCTTCAAGGAAAAGATGTAAGTACATCTAGTAATACGCCTTCCTCTTCTTATTATCAACAAAATAATGAAGATGATGAAAATGATGCTACATTTCCATTCGATTTTTGGAACTAAAACAGGGACTTGATTCCTGTTTTTTTTTATAGTAAACTATTGAAGATGTTTTTTTGTGGATATGGATCGCATGACCATAATCTATGTATGAAGACATCAATTTGATTAGTTACATCGTATTCTTAAAAAGAAACGAAAGTAGGAGGAAATATGAACAAATCAAAACTATCAGTACGCCAGATGTGCGTTTTGGCTTTATTTTTAGCCATCGAAATCATCATGTATTTAACACCAATTGGATACTTACGTATCAACGCATTAAGTGTTACATTAATGCACGTACCTGTAATTATCCTTGCGAGTACAATGGGACCTTCAGCCGGTGCTTTCTTAGGATTCGTATTTGGTTGTACTTCAGTAATTGGAGCTACAATGACACCTGGAATCACAAGCTTTGTCTTCTCTCCATTTATCACAGTTGGTGGTATTTCTGGTAACTTCTTTAGTTTAGTTATAGCTTTAGTTCCACGTATTTTATTAGGTGTTATCGCAGGCTATGTATTCCGTTTTGCGAAAAAATACGCAAAGAATACGCCAGTCGCTGCAGGTATTGCAGCAGCTGTTGCGACAGTATGCCACACAATCATGGTATTAGGATTGATTGTTATCTTATTCGGTCCTCAATACTCTAAAGCTTTAGGTATTAGCCAAGCTGCATTGAACGGTGTAATGGCTGGTGTCATTGGAACAAATATGATTCCTGAAGTCATCGTAGCTGTTGTTTCAAATATGGCTTTAGCGACTGCATTAAGTTCAAGATACGTTGGAATTACTCAACAAGCATAATCAATGAATAGTGTAACTTTGGTTGCACTATTTTTTTTGTTTGGATTATAATAACTTGGGTGATAAAAATGGATTTAAATTGGAAATTAGGTAAAACAGAACATATTGTACAAGATGAATGGATCGACTTTCGTAAAGAATCTTTTATTCTTCCAGACGGAAAGGAATTCTCCCCTTTCTATAACTATTCAAGAAGAAACTTCGTTGTGATTATCGCAAGAACAAAAGATGATAAGTATATAACAGTCAAACAATTCAGACACGGTCTTAAAAAAATTACCACTGAATTTTGTGCAGGAGGTATTGAGGGGGATGAAAAAGAGAGTGCCCTACTTGCTGCAAAGCGTGAACTACAAGAAGAAACGGGCTATATATCAAATAATTGGAAACATATATATACCATTCCAAGCAATCCTACAATAGCCGATAATTACGCATTTTTATATTATGCGGATGATTGTGAAAAAGTATCAAATCAACATCTAGATTCCACTGAATTTCTTGAGGTAAAAGAATATAGCGAGGATGAAATCAACAAACTTATCAAAAGCAACGAATTTGTTCAACCAATTCATCTAATGGGTTGGCTTATGGTTAAAAATAGCGTATTATAGGGATGTAAAGGAGACTTATAACATGGAAAAATTAACTAAAAAGGACATCATTTCAAGCATTGCCGAGGACTCTCATTTAACTAAAAAGGACATCACTGAAGTTGTAGACTTGGCACTTACACAAATCTTTGAAGGTTTAAGTGAAGGTAAAACAGTGGATCTTGCAGGATTTGGAAAATTTGAAATCACAGAAAGAAAAGCGAGAGAAGGATTCAATCCTCTAACGAAGGAAAAAATTCAAATTGAAGCTAGCAAATCTGTTAAGTTTAAAGTTGCCAAGGCATTAAAAGAAGCCGTAAATAGATAATATCAAAACAAAAAGCATCCCTAGAGGGGTAACCAAAATCATTTAGGGTTTTAGCGTAAACAATTGGGGCCTAGTTTGGGGTCTGTAAGATTCGTTAAAATTTTAAAATAAAAAGTGATGTAAATCTGTATGTTGGTACATGCAGAAGTGCATCTCTTTTTTAGTTGTGTTTTTCTTACTATGATTATTTGATTATGGTTATATTTTTTGAGTTATTTCTTTTTGTTGTATGGTCCGCGTTTTTTTCCTTTGTTCTTTTTTATCTCATTATTTGATTTAGGAATGCCTCTAACACTTGGATTGTCTCTTGTAGCCCAGAGAATACGATTGCGTGTATAATTAAAATCAGAGAATCCTCTAGATTCTCGTTTAAGATC
>ERZ857629.1121-NODE-1121-length-31699-cov-5.974719_pt1 | contig 31699 bp, 29 predicted proteins | sample MGYA00519700_ERZ857629 | MGnify/ENA primary metagenome ERZ857629 (study PRJEB31778, sample SAMEA3449351) | human gut metagenome | biome: human gut; feature: human-associated habitat; material: faeces | place: United Kingdom | collected 2010/2012 ... | reverse complement strand
ATACCATGTGCCAAGAAAAGGAAACACCCAAAGGGTATTTACTTTTCGTGCCATGGGATTTGTATAATCCGCCACGAAGTGGTGACAAGACGGCTTTGCCGTCTTTGATTCTGTGTCAACAGAATCATTATACCATGTGCCAAGAAAAGGAAACACCCAAAGGGTATTTACTTTTCGTGCCATGGGATTTGTATAATCCGCCACGAAGTGGTGACAAGACGGCTTTGCCGTCTTTGATTCTGTGTCAACAGAATCATTATACCCTATTTGTCCATAAATTGCATCTTAAGAATTTATGAAGTAGCTGTTAAATATTGTTATTTGTTTTCACTCATATAAATGCCCACACGGTTCTGCATCACGTCAATTACCTCGTCCAGACTTTTCTGTCCCTGAAAATAAGGGTCTGCCTCCTCCAATATAATCCCTATCACCTGACCGTTTTGGGAAGAATAGGGTCTTGCACAGGAAACCAGCGTCTTTACGGTGTCCACATCCTCCTGTGTGGGAATATGATAAGTATACTCCCATACTCCGGCATAGCTTACCTTGTTCTCCTGAAACGTATCCTTTGTCTGTTTTGCCGCATCATCCACCTTGCTTTCAAAGTCCTCTTTTAAGGAAGGAAATCCGTTGCTATAGGTAATGCCGTCTCCTCCGCCGCCTTTCGTTTTCGTCAAAAGATAATACTTTAAAAACTCCCATGCTCCCTCTTTGTGTTTTGACCTGCCTGTAATTCCGTAACGGAAGCTGGAATTGAGCAGACAGGTGGGTGTTCCGTCCGCCGTGGGATAGCCCACAAAAGTAACCACATCGTTAAATCTGGCACCGTCTTTCTGAATGTCATATATCTGTGACAGGAAAGCACTTTCCAGAATGGTTTTCCCGTCCTGCAATTCCTCCATCTGCTCTAAAATATTGCTGCTGTCTAAGGTTGTCGTAATGTCGTAATTATCCAGACCTTTCACAAATTCAAGCAACAATTTAAACTCTTCCGAATCCAGATGGCACTCTCCCGTATTCCAGTCAAGAAATCTTCCAGCGTCCATTGCAAGACAGTAATACAATACGCTCGCCTGTCCCGAACCGTCAAACAGCTTTGCCTGCGGATTTTTTTCGAGGCACGCCATCACATCCTCCACTGTCCAGCCTATCTTGTCCCCCACAACAGAACTCTTTCCCACATAGGTGAGGATGTTAAAATATTTCGGAATCGTATATATTTTTCCGTCCAGTTCAAACTTTTCCAATAAACCGTCCAGAAAATCCTCCCTGCAAAGATTATCGCTTTTATCCAGATAAGGATACAAATCCTCCACCAGATTCTGCCTTGCCAAGTCCTCCTCATTCATACTTGTCAGATTCAGAATATCCGGGCAGTCATCCGTCAAAAGTAACGCCTGTATTCTGGGAACCGCATCCTCGTAGGAAAGATAACCGTTTGCCCAGTCACTGTCCTGAGAATAGTTTTTCAGCGTCACATGATACTTTTCATTGGACTGGTTAAACGCAATGACAATGTTTTTCATTTCCATATCTTCCAATAAATATCCGACAACGATTTCCTCTTTCTCCTGCTGCCCCTCTGCCGCTTCTCCCTTTACCAGCATCCGAAGAACCGTATCTAAATTGCTCTCATAAGAAACCGTCAGAATGTTACCGTTACTTAACGGGTAAACGCGGTTCACTTCGCCTCCGTTCATTCCGCAGTCCAGCCATGTAAGCACCTTGCTGCTCTCCCCGCTGTCCGGGTCATAACGATACAAATCAGAGTCCGTATATACCCATAATCCGTTCTCTACCGCTGCAATTCCTTTGCTTCCCACAGGCAATGACTTGCCCGAATCCGTAATTTCTTTCCGGTCAAAATCAATCACTCCCAGTGTGTTGGTTGCAGACGCCACCGTATAATCACAGTACAGAAGCCAGACCTTTCCGTCAGCAGTAACCGCTGTATTCATGGTGCCGCCGTTGGAAATTTTAATAAATCCGCGAATGTTTCCGTTTTTGTCCACCAGTCCGACACCCTCTGTGGTAAGCAGATAACAGCGTCCCTCGCCGTCCACGGAAATACTGTGAATCCATCTGTTTTCCGGACTGCATTCCTCCAGCAAATCGGTGAGTTCCTGTTCCCATACCTGATTTTTCTCCCCGTCATATTTGCGGAGTCTGTAAGTCTGTACGCCGGTGGATTTTCCTTCATCCGTTGTCTCCACTCCGGTCATCAGCACATAGAGATTTCCCTCGCTGTCCGTCTCGCAGGCAACCGGATAAAAACTGTCTGCCGGTAAGGTAAAAGTCTCTGACTCTTTCGTTTCCGTGTCATACGTTTCAATCGCGGTATCTACCTGAAAAACGGTATAATAAAGAGCATTTCCCGTCGTGCCGAACACCTGAATGTCATCAGCGCTCCGTCCGTCCGGCAAAAACTCCTGTGCGGTATAGACTGCATTTTCCTCCATAGCAGGCGCCGTCTGTCCCTCCGCCGTGCTCTTATCCTTTCCGCACGCTGCCAAAGAAACCACCATTCCCGCGCTGAGCAGACATGCAAGTGCCTTGGACAGTGTCTTGGTAAATGCTTTTTTCTTTTTTGATTTGTAAATGCTTTTCACATTGAATTTCATTTCAAAACCTCCGTTTCCCTCTTGATGTTAATTCGTTTGTTTCTGATTTCATCTTAACATCTTTTGAGGGAAATGAATCTTAAAAGGTTCTGAAAAAGACTTGCAGAAAATGTAAGAGAGATTTAAGATTTGAACTGTCTGTGCAGCTCCCGTTTGCGGCTGCGGTGTCTCCAGATGCTTCCCAAACGGTTGTAAAACCGGAAGGATTCCACTAACAGCTTATTGGCTTTTCCCAGCCTGTCCTTGGTTGTTCCCGCATAGTGCACTCCGCCGCAGTCTGACACCCTGCCCGCTTTCACACAGGCAATCAAATCCGATTCGTTTCGGATGTGTCCTTCCAGTTCGGTGTATGCCAGTCCGATACAGTCCGCCTTGTGCGCATCGCTTCCGCCAAATGCCGGCTTGTGAAAATAAGTTGCAAGTTCCTTTGCTCTGCGGTTACTGTCCGTATCCTCACAGGCGTTAAATCCTTCCACAAAATCAAACTTGTCCATCACGGAAAGCCGGTTACGGTACTTTGCGGTGTTGGTAATGCTTAAATATTTCTCCCCGCAAGGGTGTGCCGGGCCGAGAATCCCGCCGTTTTTGTGGACTATCTCAATTAAAAGCTGTACCGGAAGCCCGCGCAGCTCCAGAATTTTCAGTTTGGAGCCGTTGGGCATAATTACCAGAATATGTCCCGCATCTATGGTGTCGTATTCAATGCCTTTTAACACGACAAAATCTTCGGGGATTCCTGCTTTCTCCATCGTCTGCAGATGTTTTTGCCATGCGCGGTAGCCGTTGTAGGAATTGTGGTCACTGACTAACATTCCGTCATAACCCCTGTGCTTCAAAATACCCACAAACTGCACAATGGGCACCTTTCCGTCCATGGAACCTTCCTTTGTGTGACAGTGCATATCAAATTTCATTTCATTCATTTTTTCCCACATTTCTGCGCACGTTCTTTGCGCATAGCGAGTTTGTGTCAAGTGCGCACAGACACAAATCTCGTGATTGAAAAATTTTATTTTTCAATCTTTTCCGCCCCTGCTATCCGTTTTTCTTTAGTTTGTTCTCCTGTTTGGGATTCTATACTGCAATCTATTTATCAGTCCACGCTCTTTAGCGATTCCGTCATGCTGACACGTTCCAGTTTTCCCCTCATAAACAGGCTCACGATTTCCGCAAAGCCGAAGGTGAGGAGCACACTGTACACGTAGCTGATTGGCCTTACATGAATGTCAAAGGCAACCATGTCAATATTGATTTGATTCATAATAAATAAATGCAGGAAATGTCCGAGCACCAGTCCCACCGCAGTTCCCATGGCGGTCAGCATCCTGTTTTCCCGAAATACATAGGACGCCGTCTCTTTCCGGCGGAATCCCAGCACCTTGATTGTTGCAATTTCCCGGATTCGCTCCGTGATATTGATATTGGTGAGGTTGTACAGCACAATGAACGCCAGTCCCGCCGCACAGAGAATCACTACCACCACTATCAGGTTCAGGCTGGACATCATACTGGAAAACCGCGCCATAGTGTCCTCGTTGACATTGACCGCCGTCACCGTGTCCTCCTTCATCAGCCCTGCTGCCACCTGATGCGCATCTGTGCCCTCCGGCAGATTGACATAGCAGTTTTTAAACTCCGCTTCCCTGCCCATCTGACTTTCATAAGTATGATTGTTCATATAGGCATAGTCGTAAATGAAGTTCTGGCTGATACCGGAGATAACTGCGGTAATGGTCTCCATATCCTTGTTCTGCAAAGTTATGGTGTCCCCTATTTTCAGTCCGTAGGTATCCGCTATTTTATCCGTGAGCACAACCTCGCCGTCCCCCGGAAAAGCAACGGGCACTTTTTTATCCGTATGAATATCCACAAACGGCGAAATATCGCTTTGGGAATCCACCGTCAGCACATTTACGGACTTTCTTCCCTTATCCGTCACCAAATCAAAGGTGGACTCTCCCACCACAAGGTAGTCAGCATCCGAAATGCCGGCAATCTCCCGTAGCGAATCTTTATCCGATTCCGTCACCGGCTCGGAGTAAGCCACATTCAAATCATAAATCTGGATTTCTTCAAACTGCTGGTATGCCACCTGCGCAATGGAATCCTCGATTCCGAACGCCGCCACCAAAAGCGCCGTACAACCGCTGATTCCGAGCACCATCATAAACAGGCGCTTTTTGTATCGGAAAATATTGCGGAAGGACACTTTCTTTAAGAATTTCATCCTTTTCCAGATAAAAGGAACATATTCCAGAAATACTCTTTTTCCCGCCTTGGGCGCCTTCGGCCGCATAAGCTGCGCCGCTACCTGACTTAATTCCACACGACAGGACAGCCATGTGGTTCCCACCGAACAAAGCAGGGAAACCACCACGGAAATCACCGCCTGTTTCCAGTCAAACAGATACAGCAGGGAATCCATGCGGTACATAATTCCGTATGCCTCCCAGATAATTCTGGGGAAAAAGTAGGTTCCTGCCGCAAATCCCGCCACACAGCCTATCATGGCGGCGGAACCGGAATAAAACATATATTTGAACATGATAACACCGTCGCTGTAGCCAAGCGCCTTCAGCACGCCAATCTGGGTTCTCTGTTCCTCCACCATGCGGTTCATGGTCGTCACACACACTAACGCCGCCACCAGAAAGAAAAATACCGGGAACACATCCGCCACACCGGCTACGATGGACGAATCGTTGTCAAAGCAGACATATCCTATATTGGTGTCCCTTCCCAAAAGATAGCTGTCCGGCTTTTCAATATCCGCAATCTCTTTCTCGGCATCCGTCAGTTTTGCTTCCGCATCCGCTATTTTTTCATCAAATTCCTGCTTGCCGTCCTCGTACTCCTGCAAGCCGTCCTCATATTCTTTTCTGGCGTCCGCAAGCTCCTGTTCCTTTTCCGCCAAGGTCTGTTTGCCGTCCTTCAGCTCTTTTTTGGCGTCCTCTAGTTGCTGTTTTCCGTCCGCAATCTGCTCCTTTGCGTCTGCGATTGCCGCCTTTCCGTCCTCCAGTTCCTGTTTTCCCTTTTCAATCTCCTTCCATGAATCCGCAAGCTGTTTGTCTGCGTCTGCGGTCTGCGCCTCGCCCTGTGCTATCTCTTTTTCATAGGCGGCAATCGTTTCCCTGCCCTGTGCTGCGGCAGCCTTGCCCGCCTCCAGCTCCTGCCTTTTTGATTCCATCTGCGCAAGTCCGTCCGCCACCTGTGACTGCCCGGCAGCTATCTGCTGCAGTCCGGCATTTATCGCCGCCATCTGCTCCGGCGGAACGCTGCTCTCATCCCCGTACAGGGCAATCAACTGCTGCTTTTGCAAGGTAAGCGCCTGAGACTGTCCGTCCAGTTCCTGCTTCGTCTGTAACAGGGAATTTTCTGCTTCATTCAGTGCCGCTTCTCCCTCTGCAAGCTGTTTTTCGCTCTCCGCAAGCGCCGCCTTTTGTTCCTCTAACTTGGCTCTGCCTGTCTTAAGCTGCTCCTTCGCCTGATCCAGTTTGTATTTTCCGCCATTCCACTCGTCAATGCCGTCCTGAATCTTCTGTTCGCCGTCAGCTAATTCTTTTTCCTTATCGGCAATCTCCTGCTCTGCGTCCTCTAATTCTTTTGTCTTTTCCTGTATGGTCTTTTCCGCATCCGCAAGCTCTTTTTTGGCATCCGCTATCTGTTTCTCGCCGTCCGTTATCTGCTCGTTTGCATCCGTAAGCTGCTCTCTTGCGTCATCCAGTTCGGTCTGAGCGTCCGCTTTCTCGGTGTTGTACTCTTCTCTGGCGTCTGCAAGCTCCTTTTTGGCATCAGAAACTACCTGTTCATAGCGCATGTCTGCAGCCTCTTTTGCATACTGCCCCCACACGCTCTTTTTGTCTGCGATAAAATTATCGTATTCCTCGCTGTAAAGAGGAAAGTTCTGCTCAAATTTTACGAAAATCTCCGTGAAATAATCGACATCAAATCCGTCGTAGGGCAGATAGATAAAGCCTGCCACCCTGCCGGTTCCAAGGGAGGTGTTGCCCCTCTCGTACTGTATATAATAGGAAGACTGCACCACGCCCACAATGGTATACTCCCGGTAGGCAAAGTGTCCCAAATCGTCCTCGGTATTGTTTTCGGAGAGACGAAGTTTTTCACCCACCGAATTTCTCGCAAAAAGGTTAGCGTCCACCACACACTCATCCGCATTCTGCGGCATACGACCTTCCAGCACCTTAAGCTGATTGACCTCTCCGGTGAGGCTGTGCGCCTTCACAACGCCTTCCTTTCCCTTGGCATCCTGATAGATAATATCAAAGGAAATTGCGCCCTCCGCATCTTTCACGTCCTCTTTCTGCCTGAGAAAGTCCACCTCTTCTTCCGTATAGCCCAACGTGGAAAGCAGGCGGTAATCATAAAAACCCTTCTCCTCCAGATAGTTTCCCGCCGTTTTTACCATGGCAGGCTTCGCCACCTTCAGCCCGGCAAAAAAGCCCACTCCCAGCGCAACAATGGCAAGAATTGCACAAAAGCGTCCCAAACTCTGTTTTATTTCCCGAAAAGTTGATTTCCAAATCATATGCCGCACCCTTTACCACTCAATATCCGCAATGTCCGTAATGTGGTCATTTTTCACCATGCTTACCACGGTTCCGCTCTTTACCGTAATCACGCGGTCTGCCATCGCCGTCAACGCCTGATTGTGGGTTATCACCACCACGGTTCTGCCCTTCTGCCTGCAGGTATCCTGCAATAATTTCAGCACTGCTTTTCCCGTATTGTAATCCAGTGCGCCCGTAGGCTCATCGCATAAAAGCAGTTTGGGATTTTTTGCCAGCGCTCTGGCAATGGCAACTCTCTGCTGCTCCCCGCCGGATAACTGCGCCGGGAAATTATTTTTTCTCTCCGAAAGTCCCACTTCGTTTAGCACCTCCGCCGCGTCCAACGGGTCACGGCATATCTGCGCCGCCAGTTCTACATTTTCCAAAGCGGTCAGATTCTGTACCAGATTATAAAACTGGAAAACAAATCCCACATCGAAACGTCTGTAGTCCGTGAGCTGCCTTTTGTTGTAGCCGGAGATTTCCTGTCCGTCTAAAATCACCTTGCCGTCCGTCAGGGAATCCATTCCGCCGAGTATGTTCAAAATCGTGGTTTTTCCCGCACCGGAGGCTCCTACAATCACGCAGAACTCCCCCTGCTCGATTTCAAAATTCACGTCGTGCAGCGCCGTGATTTCCACTTCGCCCGTCTTATATATTTTCTTTACATTTTCAAATGTTACGAAAGCGCTCATTCTCTTCTCCTCGTTTCACAGGTTTCTTCTCGATCAAAAAAGGCTTCCCGCCCATGAAAAACATTCTTAGTTCTAGTATAACACAGAATATTTTCCACAGGATAGAAGCCTTTGTAATTTTCCTGTAAAAGATTTCTAAAAAATTGATTAATTTACCTGTGCAAACGCCTGGTCCAAATCAGCGATGATGTCGTCAATGTGCTCCGTACCGATGGAAAGACGAATGGTACTGGACTTAATGCCCTGATCTACCAGTTCTTCCGGTGAAAGTTCGGAGTGGGTTGTGGTAGCCGGATGAATGACCAGACTCTTTACATCTGCCACGTTTGCAAGCAGGGAGAATATTTTCAGGCTGTCAATAAACTTGAACGCTTCCTTCTGTCCGCCCTTGATTTCAAAGGTAAAGATAGAAGCACCGCCGTTGGGGAAATATTTCTCATACAGCGCATGGTCGGGATGCTCCGGCAGGGAAGGATGATTAACATGCTCCACCTTTGGGTGCTTTGACAGATATTCCACTACCTTCTTCGTATTCTCCGCATGACGCTCCAATCTTAAGGACAATGTCTCCACTCCCTGTAACAAAAGGAATGCGTTGAACGGTGAAATTGCCGCACCGGTATCACGAAGCAGTATTGCTCTGATATAAGTAACAAATGCTGCCGGGCCTGCCGCATCCACAAAGGATACACCATGGTAGCTGGCGTTGGGCTCAATAATGGCAGGGTGCTTTCCGCTTGCCTTCCAGTCAAATTTGCCGGAGTCAATAATCACACCGCCCAAAGTTGTACCGTGTCCTCCGATAAACTTGGTTGCGGAATGTACTACGATATCTGCTCCATGTTCTATGGGACGAATCAGATAAGGGGTTCCGAAAGTATTGTCAATGACTAACGGAAGTCCGTGCTTGTGTGCAATCTCTGCAATCGCATCAATGTCGGGAATATCACTGTTGGGGTTGCCGAGAGTTTCCAAGTAAACTGCCTTGGTATTCTCCTGAATGGCATCCTCCACAGCCTTCAAGTCATGTGCGTCCACAAAAGTGGTTGTCACTCCGTATTTCGGAAGGGTATGCTTTAACAGGTTGTAGCTTCCACCGTAAATGGTTTTCTGTGCCACAATGTGGTCGCCTGCACCTGCAAGTGCCTGAATGGTATAAGTGATGGCTGCTGCACCGGAAGCTAATGCCAATGCTGCCACGCCGCCCTCCAAAGCTGCCAGTCTCTTCTCCAGCACATCCTGTGTGGAGTTGGTAAGTCTGCCGTAAATATTTCCGGCATCCGTAAGTCCGAATCTTGCTGCCGCATGCTCGGAATTATGAAAAACATAGGAGGTTGTCTGATAAATGGGTACTGCTCTCGCATCGGTTGCGGGGTCGGGATTTTCCTGTCCTACATGAAGCTGTAATGTCTCAAATCTTAATTTCTGTTCACTCATAGTTAATATCCTCTCTTTCTGTTCTCTCGAATTTGTATTGTTCGTTTTCTCTGTTCAACCGTCTTTCCAAGTTTACCGGTTATTTCGTTCATCTGTCTGTCAGATTTGTCCGTTCCGTTCCCTTGTGCGGTTTGTCATTTTTTACTTTACGTTTCTGCTTTCCTGTGCTATTATCGAGAGCAACACATTCGATCCTTCCGAGAAGATATGTTATGTACACTTATAAAACGGGAACCACTCAATATCATTCTTAGGTCCTCCCTTCTTGTTTTCCTTGCTGTTGAAGGAATCATACCACACCATTCCTACTATGTCAATAGGTTTTGTGTAATTTATTTTTTCTTTTTTATCAGAGGAATGGTTTCACATATTTTCTATATCAGATGCAGTTTATTGCAACTCCACCAGCCGATACCGCCGCAGCAAACACCAACCAGAATTCCTCCCAAAATATCCGTTGGATAATGCACATAGAGGTACATTCTGGAAAAAGCAATCAGCACCGCCAACACCAACGCCGGTTTCCATAATTTCTTTTCTCCGGCAAAAAAGAGCGCGGTAACCGCAGTAAAGGACACCGCCGTATGTCCCGAAGGAAACGAAAAATCCTTCGGGTGCGGAATCAGAAGCCGGATGGTCGTATTGACATCACAAGGTCTCACTCTGGCAAAAAGATTTTTGAGAATTCCGTTGCACAAAACGACATCCGCCACCAGCGCCACCGCCAGTATCATTCCGCTTCTTCTCGTTTTGGGAAGCGCAAGCAGTATGACTGCCGCTATAATCCATATAATTCCTGAATTTCCAAGACTGCTGGAAAAGCACATCAGCGCATCCCCCACCGGTGAACGCAGTTTTTGTATCATATCTAACAGTTGTAATTCCATTTGTTCTCCACATTTCTGCACACATTCTTTGCGCATAGCAAGTTTGCGTCAAGTGCGCGCAGACGCAAATCTTGTGATTGAAAAATTTTATTTTTCAATTTTCTCACTTCTCTCTTTCAGCTTTTGCATTACATCACAAATGCTCCATTTACAATATACACCTCGAACATCAGCATCTTTGAATGGAACTTCTTTTACTGACTGTCCTAAATAAACTTACTCCCTTGTCTAAATAATTTCAAGATTTTTCTTCTACTCCCCTTATCACGTTCATCTGACAGGCAGTTTTTCATTTGTCCTTTTAAATTTTCTTGTGAACCCTTTTAAGATTTTCTTCCCACCTTTTTCAAATTATTTTCCTACTATACTTTCTATATTTTTCTCTTGGAGGTCTATACAACAAAACATTCTTCCCAGACCCCCATTTTTCTTATAAAAGTGGGTATCTTTTCTGACTTATTTTCCATAGACCTCTTTTCACCTAAAAACGCATGTTTTTCAGATGATTTCATGACCAAAAGTGGAAACAAAAATAGAAATATATTGCATAGACCCCTAAGCCTGCTTTTAGTCTGTTTTGTTTCCGACTAAGCCTGCTTTTATTCAGCTTCCGAAGGCATGATATATTACAAAAAGCCCTTGGTTCCTCCGCCATGCGGATTCTCCAAGGGCTTATCATACAATTCTTTTACAGAATTCCTGCATAATAATTTCCTGCGCAAGAATTTCCATTGTAAGAATTTCTTGCATAAGAACTTCTCTCATAGGAATTTCTTATGTTGCAAAATTTACATATCAGCAATTATTTCATCTGAGCTGCAACTTCTGCTGCGAAATCCTCGTTCTTCTTCTCAAGACCTTCGCCGGTCTCAAAACGAACAAACTTCTTGATAGACAGGTTTGCGCCGTTCTCTTTAGCAACCTGAGCAACATACTGTCCTACAGTCTGCTTGCCATCCTCAGCCTTTACATATACCTGCTCTAACAGACATACTTCTTTCAGCTCTTTGTTCAGACGACCATTGATAGCGCCCTCGATAACCTTCTCAGGCTTGCCTGCCATCTTAGGATCCTGTGCAATCTGTGCTGCGATGATTTCTTTCTCGTGAGCCTTGAACTCTTCTGCAACATCAGAAGTAGCAACATACTTAGGATTCAGAGCTGCAACCTGCATTGCAATGTTGGTCAGTGCTTCCTTAATGGAATCATTTACAACATCTGTAGCAGCCTCAACCAGAACGCCGATTCTACCGCCGCCGTGTACATAAGATACTACACAGCCGTTCTCAGCAACAACCTTCTCAAATCTTCTGATGCTCAGCTTCTCGCCGATAACAGCAATCTTGTCAACCAGTGCTTCCTTAACGGTCTTGGTTGTATCCTCATTCCATGCCTCAGCCATGAAAGCGTCCATATCTGCTGCGTCGGAATTTACTGCCTGCTGTGCGACAGCCTCAACGAACTGCTGGAATTTCTCATTCTTTGCAACGAAGTCAGTCTCGGAGTTAACCTCTACAACTGCTGCAACGTTATCGCCGTTTGAAGCGATACGGCAGATACCTTCTGCAGCGATTCTGCCTTCCTTCTTAACAGCTTTAGCCTGTCCGTTCTTTCTCAGAACTTCTACAGCTTCTTCCATATTTCCGTTTGTCTCGTTCAGAGCTTTCTTACAATCCATCATACCTGCGCCGGTCTGCTCGCGCAGTTCTTTTACCATAGCTGCTGTAATTTCTGCCATTGTATCAACCATACCTTTCTATCATAATAGGGTTTATATTTTCAAAATTATTCTGCGTCTGCAACTTCCTCGATATCAGAAGCCTCTTCGGTAGCTACGTCCTCTGCGGTGTATACTGCCTCACCCTGATTTGCCTCGATTACAGCGTCAGCCATCTTGGAAACAATCAGTTTAACGGCTCTGATAGCGTCATCGTTACCGGGAATGATGTAGTCCAGTTCCTCAGGATCACAGTTGGTATCACCGATACCAATCAGAGTAATTCCAAGTGCATGTGCTTCCTGTACGCAAATCTTCTCTTTCTTAGGGTCTACAATAAAAATAGCATCGGGAATTCTGGTCATGTTCTTGATACCGCCAAGGTTCTTCTCCAGCTTCTCCCACTCTTTCTTCAACTGAATAACTTCCTTCTTGGGAAGCACATCAAAAGTACCGTCCTGAGACATGGTCTCGATTGCATGAAGTCTGTCAATACGGGACTGGATAGTCTTGAAGTTGGTAAGCATACCGCCCAGCCATCTCTCATTTACATAGTACATACCGCAACGCTCAGCTTCGGTCTTAACTGCATCCTGTGCCTGCTTCTTGGTACCAACGAAAAGAATGGTGCCGCCCTGTGCTGCAATTTCAGAGATTGCCTTGTAAGCCTCGTCAACCTTACCTACGGATTTCTGCAGGTCGATGATGTGGATACCGTTTCTCTCGGTGAAGATGTAAGGAGCCATTTTAGGGTTCCATCTTCTGGTCTGATGTCCAAAATGAACACCTGCTTCAAGTAACTGTTTCATAGAAATAACGCTCATGTCTTTACCTCCATTTGGTTAAATTCTTCCGCAATCTCTTTCAAGAAGGGGTGTACCGCTTCCCGGCCCGGACCGGCGTTAAGGTTCCGGCAGCTCTGACATTTATTCGCATTTCTGCAGAACACCAATGCCAAATAAGACTGCGTGTTTTTTAGTCACAACAGGCTGATTATAGCATAAGAAAACCCCTATGGCAAGGGGTTTTCTGCAATAATTTAACGTTTTCCTGTAATAATTTTAGCTATTACTGCTTCACTCTCACCGGACTTTATCGTGTAGACTCCGGATCTTATGGTTTTGGAATAGCCCTCGTCGCACAGATACTTGTCAAATGCCTTCGCATTTTCGATTAATCCGGCTGACTCCAAATCCTTGCTGACTCTGTATGAATCCGAACCTCTCTTGATTTCAAAAATAATCTCCGTGTTCTGCGAATCGTCCTGACCATCGTTTCCTGTCTGTGTTTGGTCCGCTACGGTCTGTCCGTTGCTTCCGTTCTGCGTTCCGTCCTCACCAAGCTGCTCGTCCGTTTCCATCACCTGTGTTTCGTCCACCTGCGTTTCAGCTAACGTCTCCCCGGCTGCAGTTTCCTGTGTCATTTCCATATCTGCGTTTCCCGACGGATTCTCCGCCCCGGCATTGTCTTCTGCCACTCCGCTATCCGGTGTATCTTTTTGCAAATCTGCCAGTACCAGTCCGGAACTGTCCACCAGACCAAGTTCCCCCGCCCGCTCTCTGACCTGTTCGTCCGTCATTGTTTTCTGATTTCTCTGTGTCACTCCAACTATAAGAACCGAGACACAAATACCTATTCCCAGTCCCCGTAAATAATATCGTAAATTTCTGCTTTTCATAATATTCCCTATTTATTCCGGTATAAATCAATTACCAGATTTACTTCTCCTACTCCTAATCCTAATTCCTGTGCAATGGCAACCTTGGATTTGCCCTGTCTGTAAAGTTCCAGAATCTTGTCATTGGAATTGCGCATATCACTGTCGGACGTATCGGCAGCGCCAATGTCCGCCGCTTCCTGGTGTAAATCAACCTTTTCACTCTCGGATTCCCTGACAGCCGGTTCTTTCGTTTCGCCTATGCTTTCCTGTGTTTCCGCCGTCTCCGGCGCAAGTGTCCGAAAACTGTCTGCCGCCTCCGCCTCCTTTTGGGACTCCTCTGCCGCCTTCATGGTACGGTTGACCTCACTCACTGTTTTTTTCAAATTGGTATGCTTATCATTCAGCATATCATACATGAACATTACTTCCTCATGATTTCTGTGAATCTCATCCAAAACAGTATCGGAATACTCGCTCACCGCCATGATTTTTTCGTTGGACAGCTTTTCCAAAGAACGTTCCGTCTCGTCCATGGAATCTTTTACGGATTCCGCCACTGCCTCGTCGGCACATTCCCTTGCCTTTTGTTGTATCTTTTCATATATTTCTTCCAATCTTCTTTGAGCCTCCTCATTCGTCATCTCCGGCAAATCCTCAAATTTGGATGCGACGACAAAGCTGGCAATAAAAATTCCCACACCTATAATTAAAAGTATAATATCCGTTGCATTCATTTTTCTTGTTCCTTATCCTCCGGACTTGCAAAGAAAGTCCCCTCCCATCAGAGACTTTCTTCATCCGTCACCTGCTATATTTTGATATCAAAACCATAATGACCGTTTCGTACAACCTGTTCCTTTTTATCCGGCTGCTTCTTACGCCCTGCACCGCCATCTCCATGATACTCGCCAGAGCCCTTCTCTTTGGCATCAAATTTCTTATTGTGCCAATCGGCATTATCACTGCTGTGTACCTCCTTGGTACGCTGCTCCGTATTCTTCTGTATCTGCTGTCCAATATTGGACTGATCCATCAGCCCCTTATTGTCCTCATTCTGCTTAATGGTCGTGTAATCCTGCGCCCTTGTAATTGTTGTAATTTCAATCGAACCGAATGCCATATTCTTTTCCTCTACAGCGGCAGTGATTTCACATCACCCTGCACCGCCTCAAACCTGCAATACTCATATTTGCTCTGCACCACCATGGACACATCACCTATGATAATGGTTGTTCCGGGATATACCTCGCCCTTTACAACCACCTTGGCATTTCCCTCCATGTCAAACTGTTTTCGCAACTCCAACATTCTGTTGTTTTTCTGCTGTAAATCCACCTTTTGCTGTTCCAATTTCTGGGCAATGTCTCGCACATACTGAATCTGATCCGGTGTAAATCTTGCCCCTTTTGCACGTTTCTCCGCAAAGGAAACAAGCACAGGCTGCTCTGATTTTATCAGGCGTACCAGTTCCGCCACATCCTTCTGGCACTGGGCGAATTCCGCTTTCACCTCCGGCTCCACACCGACCTCAACAATGGTGGGCGCTCCCATGACGGCTCCTAACGTTTTTACTTCGATTTTATTTCTTGCCTGTACACGTCCGCCGGTAATAAATCCTCTCTTACCCGTTACAACGATTTCCGTACCGGCACTCACCTTACTGTGGAGAATGGATTCCGTATTGACATATCCTCCCGCCTCCACGGTAGCATTTTCAATAAATTTTGCAATAACATTGCCGCCGGCTTTCAACTGTCCTCTGGACATTCCGTTCATTCCTCTGGCAATGACAATATTTTCATCGGAAATAATCTGCGCGCCCTCTACCACACCGTTAATAACAATGTTGCCGGACGCCCTGACAACAAATCCGTTCGTCACGTTTCCGTTAATCTGAACGCTTCCGGTATATTCGATATTACCGGTGGAGGCGTCCACATTTTCCACGGTATAGACATCCGAAACGAATACGTTTCCTTCCACCAGCATGACGTGACCGTCCACCTCGGAACTGATACTCAGTCCGTCCTCCGAACGCAGAATGTTTTTGCCGTGCTTAAGCGCCAGTTTTTTTACCGTTCTGGGAGCGATTTTCTGTCCGAGGATATTGGTTCCGTCCTCTCCGTCGTCTCCCCGGACAATCTTGGCAAGGACATCGCCTTTTTTACAGTGGTTAATCATATTCAGGTGATAATAATCAACCGTTCCGTCCTCACGCTGTTCCGGCTGCGCATGAATATCCGTATTAAAGAAATATTCAATCCTGTCATCCACACCGTGCCTTGGCTGTTTTCCCTCAGCCACTACCATGCTGGTACAATAAATGCCCTCTGACATAAAATGGTTCTGAAGCACTTCCATGTTAATGCCGTACTGGATATTCTTAAACCGCAAATCACTGATAAATCCGTCCAGTGTCAATCTGTTTCCAGTTTCAGACGCAGGAAAAAACCGGACGGTGGCACTCATGTTATCTGCGCTCACCTCCAGTTGATAATCCTCGTTCACCGCGGGACAGTCACCGGGTTCCAGAAAAAATACCTGAGCTGTTTTCTGGGCAACTGCTGTTTTTAACATAGATAAATCATAGGCAATATTCTGATGCTCCAAATAGTGCATCAGCTCGGCAAGGGAAATCTCCTCTCCGCCTTCTACGGGAGGAAAAAGCCGGACTCCATATCCACCAACCGCTTTCACCAACTGAAAATATCCATTCCTCATAAGTCCTACCTGTGCCTTTCTGCAAGCTGTCTCTGTGTACCTTTCCCCCTGTTTACCTGATGTTATGATTCCAAAATTCCCATGTAAGAGCCCATTTTTTTCTTCATTTTCTGTAAAGCTCTCGTGTGAAGCTGGGAAATTCTGGATTCCGACACTTCCAAAACATTACTGATTTCTTTCAGTGTCAGGTCTTCGTAATAATATAACGTAATGACTTTTCTTTCTTTTTCGGTCAAAAGCTCCAGTGCGTCCCCTAACACTTTCACCAGTTCCTGCTTTTCAATATTTTCTTCCGGACTTTCAAAACGGGATGTTGTGTGTCTGTTGAAATCCTGAGGCACTTCACTTCCCTGTTCCATGTACTCATTCAAAGAAACAAGTCCCGTCACTTTCATCTGGGACTGCCAGTCAATATATACCTCTTCCGAAATGCCAAGCCCTGCGGCGATTTCCTCGTCCGTAGCGCTGTGTCCGGTAGATAATTCAATCTCTTTGATTACTGCATCAATTTTCTTTTGTTTCTGCCTGATTGTTCTGGGAATCCAGTCCATCTTTCTGATTTGGTCCAAAATGGCTCCCCGGATTCGCAGACTGGCATAGGTCTCAAACTTGACCTCCTTAAAACAGTCAAACTTGTCTATCGCATCAATCAACCCGAAAATACCGTAACTTACGAGATCCTCATACTCCACATTATAACCCAGATACATACTGAGGCGTCCCGCAACCACCTTTACAAGCGGCGCATATTCCAGAATAATTTTCTCTCTGAGTTCGGGCGATTTCACCTTTGCATATTCTTCTAACAATTTCTTTCTGCCTGTATCGTCCATGAAGATTCTCTGTACCCTCCATCTTTATCTCAATGTCTTACTTCGTATCCTCAGAATCCCCCGTGCTTTCCCCGCCTGCAGGCTTCTCTTCGCCGTCCTCACCGGCTGTTTCCTTTTCAATTACTTCCCCTTCTTCTTTGCTCTTCTCCTCGTTCTGTTTATCAAAATAATCCAATGTAAAACGAAGGATGGAACCAAGAAGATAAAAAACAATAAGCACTACCAGCAGGGATATCAGCTTATTCAAAACCGAATACTGTTGCACAAATGTAATAATACAGGTAACTGCTCCTGCCGTAAGCATTAAAATCAATGGCATGTTTTTTCTATTCATCTGCTTACCCCTGTTAAATAATTGTCTCGCTCCGTCCTACGGCACGAATGTGGAAATCTCCGGTTTCCGGGTAAAAAGTTACGGTTCTACCGTAATTTTCTCCGGTATCTTTCGCCAGAATCGGAATTTTTAACTCCTGCAGTTTTAATTCCGTTGCCTCCACATTCCTCTTTCCAACCTGAACCACATCCGGGCGATTCGTGGTAAACATAGCCGCTCCACCGGCTATTTTAGCAACAATTCTGCTTCTCTTGGCGCCGATCTTCTCCATCTGCAATACCAGTTCGGTAATGCCGGTGTCTGCAAATTTTGCTATATTCTGATTGCCGTTTCTGATGGCGGTACTGTCAGGCAGCATAATATGAGCCAGACCGCCGATTTTCGTCACCGGATCCCGCAGGGCTATCCCCACGCAGGAACCAAGCCCCAAGGTTGTTACACCATCGGGGCTGACGCAGGTCTTTAAATCTGCCATTCCCACTTTGATTATTTCGCTCATTTTTCTTCCATTCTGAAGCGTATTCGCAAAAACTGCCACGCCTCTGCACTGATTTTACAACTGTTACCTATTCTACCGGAATTCCCAGTGATGTTAAAATCTTGGAATAGGATTCCAAATCAGGTATCAGGATAAAGTAGCCGTCAATTTCTACCTCATCATAAAACTGGGACTGAATCAGCAAAAGATTATCACCCAGCGTTCCAAACTGAATAGCGGGAACACTCAGAATTGCCCCTGCCATATCCACCGTCAAATCCGGCGGTGTCGGGAATATCCTCAGATTTGTCAGCGTGGAAAGGGAATTCAAATACGCACCCGTAATAATATTTCCCACTTCCTTCATTGCCGACAGCTCCATCTCGGAGAAATCGTCTCCCTCCGGAGCCATTCCCATCATCAGCTTGTTAATCAGGTGCTTTGCACTGTCCTTCTCAATCAAAAACATCATGCTTCCGGTAATATCACCCTCAACACCCAGATATACACCGACCATCACCTGTTCTTCTCCGCCCATCATAGCTCCCACATCGGAAAAAGGAAGCAGTTTGACCTGCGGAACTTTCATATCTACCTTGCAATTCAGCATCTGGGAGAGCGCCGTCATGGCGTTTCCTGCACCAATATTGCCGATTTCCTTCAACACATCCAGATAATTATCGGAGACCTGCTCCAAGCTCATCTCTCCCATGAGTTATTCTCCTTATTTTAAGCGTTCTCTTCCAGAGTAATCGAGTTCAAATCCAAAATGGAAATCAGTTCATCACCTTTTTTACCTACTCCGGTAACAAAACTTACCTTTCCGTCCTTGGAATCATGCGCAACCTTGTCTATCTGTGTGGTTTCCAAAGTAACAACTTCTTTTACCTCGTCCACGATAATTCCTACATTTCCCTGCTGCTCCAGCTTAAGGATAATGATTCTGGTTGCACGGGTGATTTCGTCCGCCTCCAGTCCCATTTTCAACCGGATACTCATAACCGGGATTACCTCACCACGCAGGTTGATAACTCCTTTCAGATAATGAGGCACCTTGGGAACTCTGGTGATACTCTGCATTCTTACAATATTGTCAATATAGCGAATATCTATTCCATACTGCTCCTGTCCCAAGCGGACTACTATGTACTGGAATGTTTCTACGGTTTCTTTTTCACTGCTGACTGCATTCTGTTCATTTACTGTGCTCAACTGACTCATACCGTTATCTCTCCCTTCCTTAAATCAACGCGTTTGCATCGAGAATCAAAGCAATTTCGCCATCGCCCAGGATGGTTGCTCCACTGATGAACTTACACTGTTTAATATACTTACCAAGGGATTTAATAACAATTTCCTGCTGTCCGATTAACTCGTCGATAACCAGACCCGCCATCTTGTCCCCTTTCTTGACAATAACAACAACCAGATTCTCGTCCTCGCTTCTGGTGCTCTCAATATCCAGTACCTTGGGCAGACGAATCAGAGGGATAACTGTTCCTCTCAGATTGATAACTTCCTTATTCTCTACCAGTTTTACCTCTTCCGGTGCAATATCCTCGATTGTCTGAATGGAACCGAGGGAAATTGCATATTTTTCACCGCCGACGATAACCATAAGTGCCTGAATAATGGCAAGGGTAAGAGGCAGCCGGATGGTCCATGTACTACCAACACCAAGCTGGGATTTTACTTCCACTTCACCGCTCAATGATTCAATCTTGGAACGAACAACATCCAGACCTACGCCTCGTCCGGAAATATCCGTAACTTTCTCTGAGGTGGAGAAGCTGGGCAGGAACAGCAGATTGATAATCTCCTTGTCCGTCATGTTGGAAGCCTGCTCCGGTGTGATAACATTGCGCTCCAAAGCCTTCTTCTTTACAGCCTCCACATCGATACCGTTACCGTCATCCCTTACCTCAATCACTACGTTGTTACCGTCCTGATATGCGTCAAGGAAAATAGAGCCTTCTGCCGGCTTGCCGCGCTGTGCACGAACCTCTGCGGACTCCAGACCGTGGTCTGCCGCATTTCTCAGTAAGTGCATCAGAGGATCGCCGATTTCATCCACCACGGTACGATCCAGCTCGGTCTCCTCACCGGTCATGTACAGTTCCATCTTCTTATTCAGACTCTTGGAGAGGTCACGAATCATACGAGGGAATTTGTTTACAACGCTCTCGATAGGAACCATTCGTACCTTCATAACAGATTCATGCAGGTTGGTGGTTACACTCTCCAAATATTCAATATGCTCATTAAATCCGCTGTTTGCTTCTCTTTCCTGACCGGAAGCAGCCACTAAGGAGTTCTTTGCGATGATAAGCTCACTTACCAGATTCATTAGTACGTCCAGTTTCTCAATATCCACACGGACGGTTCTGTTGACAATGGGCTTACCGGGTGTCTGTTTCTTCTCGGTCTTTGCAGCAGGAGCAGCCTTCTGTTTGTTGACTGCGGCACTTGCCTTGCCGGTCTCTGCCGGGCTGTTCTTTCCTGCGTCATCCGCTGCGTGATAATTCTTGGTCTTTTCCAGAACAATCTCTGCACCGGTTACTTTTGCGATCTCAGATACGGAATTGGCTGCATTTATTACATCATCCAAAGTTCCGTCGGAAATCACCAGCAATGTGAAGTCGTGGTCGAAGCGCTCGTCCTCCACATCCTGTGCGCTGGGGTTGGAAACGATAATCTCGCCCTTTTCCTCCACTGCCTTGAATACCAAAAATGCGCGGGCAGCTTTCAGAATACAGGATTCCTGTATCACTACGTTGATTCCGTATACTTTCTTACCCTGCTTCTGTGCTTCCTTGATAACGCTTATCTGGCTGTCATCCAACGCAATGTCGTTCCACTTTTCTGTGCTCTCCGAGCCGCTTGCGGCGGGTGCACTCTCTGCGGGCTTTGCAGCTTCTGCAGGTTTGGCTTCTGCAGCGCCGGGCTTGTTGGCAGCAAGAATATCGTTCAGTTTCTTAATCAGCGGCTCATTGTCATTGGTACCCTCGTCCGCTGTCTCCTGTATATTGTTACTGTACTCGTCCAATGCGTCCAGACACTGGAAAAGGACATCAATCATATCCGGCTGTACTTTGATGTTGCCGCTTCGTACCTCTGAGAATACATTTTCCATATCATGGGTAAGGTTCTGCATTCTCTTAAAGCCCATGGTTCCTGCCATTCCTTTCAGGGAATGTGCCGCACGAAAAATCTCATTGATGGTATCCATGTTTTCAGGGTCCTGTTCCAGCTCCAAAATCTGCGTATTTAGATTCTGTAAATGTTCCTTTGTTTCATCCATGAAAATCTCAAGATATTGGCTAACGTCCATCTTTTATCCTCCATTCTGCCATAGGCGGCAACCCATCATTTGGTGACTACACCAACATTTAAAATAATTTCCTGTGCAATCTGTTCCAGTGGCACGACCTGATCGGTAAGTCCGGCATTTGCAACGCTCTTCGGCATTCCGTATACGGTACAGCTGTTCTGGTCCTGCGCAATCACATGCACTTTCTTCTTGGTCTTGAGGTTGCGGATGCCTTCCGTTCCATCGGCTCCCATTCCCGTCATGACCACGCAGACAACATTGTCAAATCTGCTATCCATCAGAGATTCAAACATATAGTTGGCACAGGGCTTTACTCCCTCCCGGTTCGGTTCATCCGTGTACTGGATTTCGTACTTTCCGGCGGCTGTCTTTTTCACCTTCATATGGCTTCCGCCTCTTGCGATGTAAACCTGACCTTTGCGGAGTTCCTCGCCGTCCTCGGCCTCCTTGACGGCTATCGGGCTGAGGCTGTCCAGTCTCTCGGCGAAAGATGCGGTAAAGCCTTTCGGCATATGCTGTACAATCAGCACCGGTGCATCCAGTTCTGCCGGCAGCTCCGGAACTACCATCTGCAGTGCCTTCGGGCCTCCCGTGGAACTTGCAATCGCTACGATTTTCTCGCCTGCGGTTCCTGCCACATGCCGCTTGACAATGTCGACCATCTTGCCGACCGTCTGTCTCTCCGCTAAAATCTTCTCTCTGGATTCAAACACCGGCGGCTTGCTGTCCACTGCCACTGCAAGGATTCGGAGCAGGTTGGTCTTAAAGCTGTCCTCACGGCAGTCGATGGCACTGTTGGGCTTATGGATAAAATCCAAAGCTCCCAGTTCCAAAGCGTCCATGGTAACCTTGGCGCCTTCCTTCGTGTCCGTGCTCGCCATAACCACTCTTGCGGAAATCTTGTACTTTCTCAGTTCTTCCAGAAGCTCTATGCCGTTCATCTTCGGCATATTCACGTCCAAAACAACCGCATCGTATGTGTTTCTGCTTAAGAGGTCAAATGCTTCCAGACCGTTTGTTGCCTTTGCAACTACTTGGAATCTCTTATCACTATTGATTATATCACAAAGCACTCTTCTCATGAGTGCAGAGTCATCTACTACTAATATTTTTTTTGTCATAGAGAAACACCACCTTACTTTTTGGTATTTTTACTGCAGACGTTCTTTTTTACGCTCCTTGCGCTCTTCCTCAAAAATAAATTTGATAATCTCCTCTCTCGTCTCCATGTCCAGATTATAATACTGTACCCGGTGTTCGTAATTGCCCGGCTTGTTTTCCAATTCTTTCACCGCCAGCACCTTTCCGATGACCTCGTATTTTTTCTGGGTCCCCTCCGTCAGAAGATTATAGCTGCAATACAAGAGACTGTCCGGCTCGTATCTCTGGCTGGAAATAAACCGAAGCCCGCCGCCGCTGATGTCTACGATAAGACTGCGCTTTAGCGGAAGTCCCGGCTGTAAAGCATAAGGTGTCTGGCTCTCCAGCTGTTGGATTTCCTCTTCTTCCAAATTGCGCGCGCACATCTCCAACACACAGCTAAAGCGGTAATACTCCCTACGCTGATACTTTCTTAAATTACTGGTAAGTTCCACCACAAGGATATACATATTGCTGCTCTTGTATCTGTCGATAATTCTCGCAAAGCACTGGAGCATGCCGCCCGCACCATAGATAACCAGATTGTACTCACTGTCTACCGGCAATAGAATGAGCTTGGTCTGCTCCATGGGCATCAGTATCTCCATCGTATCCTCGGAAAGAATGTCGTTCACAGAACTATAATACAGCTTCTGCATCTTTTCCTGCTGTTCATCCGCACCTCTGTCCACGGACTGCATTTCGATTTTGTCACCCGGTGTCACAAATTTTGATAACATCCCTCTCGCTGCCTCCTATCTTCCTGTCACAATATGTGAGAAAAACGCTGCCATTCCCCTTTTCGGCTGTTTCTCGCTCTCCTCCCTGCCAAGCAGTCTCGCCGCAATCTTTTCATACGCCACGCTGGATTTTGCCTCCGGGTTCTGCAAAGACACCGGCATCTGCTGCATCACAGCCTGTGACAGTTTCATATCCTGCGGCACACTTCCCAAGTAGCTCATGGGCACTTTTAAATACCGCGTCACCACCGAATTCAGCTTATTGAAAAGCACTTCGCCTTCCGCTTCCTTTTCCACTCTGTTGGCAATCATTTTTACCTTGGTTGTCTCCTCACGGTACCGGGGGTGTCTGTACAACGCTTTCAACAGGGAATAAGAATCTGTGATGGATGTAGGTTCCGGCGTCGTCACCAGTAAAATTTCTCCGCTTGCCACCAGAAATTCCAGCACCGCATCTGCAATTCCGGCTCCTGTGTCCACAATGACAATATCTGCGATTGCGTCCAGTTCCGCCAGATTCTGGATAATATAGGCGAGATAGTCCCGGCTTAAGTTGGACATTCCGGCAATGCCGGAGCCTCCGGAAATAAATCCCACCTCCATGGGCCCCCATGTGATAATTTCCTTGATATTCTTTCCCTGATAAATCAGGTCGCACAGATTGTGTTTCGGCACCGCGCCAAACATGATCTCAATATTGGCAAGACCGAAATCGGCGTCCAAAATAATGACCCGTTTTCCCATTTTGCGGAACTGGATTGCCAGATTGATGGACGTGTTGGACTTGCCCACACCTCCCTTTCCGCTGGTTACTGTAATCACTCGTGCCAGGGGTCTTTGCTGCTGTCTGTTTGCTTTAATAATCCGTAATTGTTCTGCCTGATCCATAATCATCCTCCCGTGCACCCGGCAATCAGTTCTTTCCTCCCAAGAGCTGTTTTACAGTCTTTTGGGGGTTAAACTTTGCAATGTCATTGGGTACATTCTGCCCACAGGTAACGTACGCTATGGGTGCATCCGTAAACAGCTTCACATTCAGGAGATTTCCAACCGTAGTAGTTTCATCCAGTTTTGTGAAAATAAGCTGGTAATCGGTGATGGACTTATAGTTCTTGGCGATTTTCAGCAAATCACAATACTTGGTGGTGGCGCTCAGCACCAGAAAAACCTCCTTGGACGCCAATTCCCCGATAGCGTCCAAATATTCCTTCATCGTAGCAAGTTGCTCCTCATTCCGGTGGGAGTGCCCTGCAGTGTCCACAAAAATATAATCATACTCCTTAAAATCCACTATTGCTTTCTGCAATTCCTCTTTAGTGTATATAACACGGAAAGGAACCTCCAGAATATTGGCATAGGTACGAAGCTGTTCTGCGGCAGCAATACGATAGGTATCCGCAGTGAGAAGCGCTACTTTCTTTTTCTCCTCCACAGCAAAAATACTTGCAACCTTTGCGATAGTAGTCGTTTTCCCCACGCCTGTAGTACCTAAAAACGCCACCACTCTCGGACCATCCTCCGCAGGGGTAATGCCCTCCGCCTTTCCGAGCTTCAAAATCATCTTCTGGTACACATTCGCCAGAATATAATCAATCGGTATGTTGGGTTTCTTGGTCTTGTCTATCTCTTCCAATATCTGGTTTGCATACTTTTCATCCACCTCATTGTCAATCATGGTGTTATACAAAAGACGGATAAATTTTTCCTGTTCCGGATTTTCTTCCTTTTTCTCCGGCTCCGCCGCACGGTCCGTGGTTTCACCGTTTTCTCCGTCCCTCTCGCGGGCCGGCTCTCTCTCCGCCTCCGTCTGTCTCGCCTGAGCATTTCTCAACTGGCTTTCCAAAAGGGTCTGCAGGCTGTCTAATTTTTTCTCTATGCTCTCGGAATCCACGCCGGAGGACGTCAGATTCACCTTACTTCCCGTCAGTCTGGGCTGCTGTGCGGAAACGTTTCCCACCTCACGGCTTTGTTTTACGGCGGACACCTTTTCTTCCTCCAATGCCACTGTCACCTCAACCTGTTTCGGCTGTAAAAACGCAAAGAAACCTTTTTTCTTTACGTCTCTCACGTTCATAATCACAACGCCATTTCCCAATTCCTTCTTCGCAGCTTCCACTGCATCCTCTTCTGTTTTTCCAAGAAATTTCTTTATAATCATTACGCTGTCACCATCCCTACTGACTGTAACTCAACATCGGATTCCACTTCATTATAGGACACAACCACAAGGTCTTTGAAGTAATCCTCTGTCAGCCTTTTGAAATATATCCGCACAATGGGCGATGTAATCACAATCGCCGCCTTTCCCAGATTCTCCAGTTTCTTCACTTCGTTGCCCACAGAATCGATAATAGCCTTGGCTCTCGCCGGGTCCAGATTGAGGAAAGAGCCGGTCTCCGTCTGTTTTACGCTTCCCATGATTTCCTGCTCTATCTTGGGGTCTAACGTCACCACACTGGTTGTCTCATTGGCAGGAAAATACTTGGTGGAAATTGCCCTTTTCAGGCTCTGCCTTACATACTCCGTCAAAATATCGGTATCTCTGGTTGTCGGTGCATAATCCGCCAAAGTCTCCATAATCGTCAGCAGATCGCGGATGGAAATGCCCTCCTTTAACAGATTCTGCAATACCTTCTGTACCTCACCCAGCCCAAGCAGCTTGGGTACAAGTTCCTCCACCAGAGAGGGGTTGGTCTCTTTTAAGTTGTTGATAAGATTCTGGACATCCTGTCTGGTAAGCAGCTCCGCAAGGTGCTGTCTGATAATCTCCGTCAGGTGTGTTGCAATAATGGAAGGCGGGTCAACCACGGTATAACCAAGACTTTCCGCACGCTCTCTCTGCGCCTCCGTAATCCAGATGGCAGGAAGGTGGAAGGACGGCTCAAACGTGGGAATACCGGAAATCTCTTCCTCCACATACCCCGGATTCATCGCCATATAGTGGTCAAAAAGGATTTCTCCCTCGCTCACCTGAATGCCCTTAATTTTGATAATATACTGGTTAGGATTGAGCTGTATGTTATCCCTCAGACGGATAATCGGCACTACCGTTCCCAGTTCAAGCGCTATCTGGCGTCTTATCATAACCACACGGTCCAAAAGGTCGCCGCCCTGATTTACGTCAGCCAACGGAATAATTCCATAACCGAATTCCAGTTCTATCGGGTCTACCTGCAGCAGACTGTTGACATTCGGCTGCCGGATTTCCTCCGCTTCCGCCTCCTCCGTGTCGACCTCCTGCTCTATCTCCGCAGTCTCGATAGTTCCCTGAATGTTTCTTCCTACAATAATAAACACCAGTCCCAGTCCGACAAACAGAATGGTATTTAACTTGGTGGCAAATCCAAGTGCCGCCAGCATGATTCCCACCAGATAAAGCACCTTGGGAATACTGAAAAGCTGGCTGATTAACGTCGTACCGAAATCCGCGTCCTTGCTGCCCTTCGTCACCAGAATACCGGTTGACAGGGAAATGAGCAGGGAGGGAATCTGGCTCACCAGACCGTCACCGATGGTTAAAATTGTGTACTTGTTCAGAGCGGTTGTCATATCCAGTCCCTGTCTTGTAACACCCATGGCAAGACCGCCCACAATATTGATAACCGTGATAATCAGACCTGCCACGGCATCTCCCTTTACATACTTAACGGCACCATCCATGGAACCGAAAAAGCTGGCTTCCTGCTGAATCTTGTCGCGGCGCTTTCTTGCCTCCGCCTCCGTAATAGAGCCGGTATTCAAATCCGCATCAATCGCCATCTGCTTACCGGGCATAGCATCCAGCGTAAATCTTGCCGTTACCTCGGACACACGCTCGGAACCTTTGTTGATAACCATAAACTGAATCAGAATCAGGATAATAAACACGATGGAACCGATGATAATATCACCGCCGCCGACGTACTCACCAAAAGTCTGTACCACGTTACCCGCATCGCCGTTTTTCAGAATCAGCTTCGTGGACGATACGTTCAGCGCAATACGGAAAATAGTAGTGAACAACAGCATGGTAGGGTAAAATGACATGTCCAGAACTTCCTTGCTGAACATAGTTCCGAACAAAATCGTCAGTGCAACCGAAATGTTGATGGCAAGCAAGATGTCCAGCATCCATGAGGGGATAGAGACAATAAACATCAAAATTGCCGCCATGATATATAATGCAACGCCTAAATCGGCTTTTTTTAATTTCATGCTTTCGCTCCTCTCCTTTTACACTTTGCCCTGCAGATGGTACACAAAAGCAAGTACCTCCGCAACTGCCTGATACAGCTCCGGCGGAACCGCCTGTCCCACATCAACATTGGCGTACAGCATACGCGCAAGCGGTTTATTCTCCACAATTTCAATGTGGTTTTCTCTCGCGACCTCTTTGATACGGGCCGCCAGAAAATCCTCGCCCTTTGCAAGAACAACGGGCGCATCCGCGACCTCCGGGTCATATTTGATTGCCACCGCGTAATGGGTCGGGTTCGTAATAACCACATCCGCCTGCGGCAGATTCTGCATCATTCTTCTCTGGGAAGCCTCACGCATCTTCTGCCTGATTTTTCCCTTGACCTGCGGGTCTCCTTCCTGCTGCTTATACTCTTCCTTGACTTCCTGCTTGGTCATTCGCATATCCTTGCTGAATTTGAACTTCTGATATGCGAAATCCGCAACCGCAAATATCAGATAGACAATCGCAATCCGGATACCCATGTCCGTAGTTATCTGGGAAATCAGTCCGAGCGCCTGTGTCAGAGACATATCGTACAGGGCAAACAACAGGGACTCTTTGTCTTTTAAATAGCTATAACAAATATATACAATTATTAAAATTTTGACAATGGACTTAATCAGTTCCACCACGGAATTGGAGGAAAAAATTCTTTTAAATCCCGACATGGGACTTATTTTATTTAGCTTGGGCTGCATCGGTTTGCCCGTAGGGTGCCAGCCCACCTGAATGGCGTCGCTCAAAAAAGCAACCACAAAGCCGATTACAAGCACGGGAGCCATAATGATAATCGTCTGCATCATCATTTCTCGGAAAACTATCTTTGCGTCATTCTGCGGCATATATCCCCGCCAGAAGGTGACGATTCCCGGTATTCTCCCGTAAATGTCGGAAAATGTGGAAAGGAACTGGTTTCCCATATGTCCCACCCATATTTTCATCACCAGAAACAGGGCAAGAATACCAAACGCATTGGCAATCTCCCGGCTCTTCGCCACCTGTCCTTCTTTTCTGGCATCCGACAGTTTTTTCTCTGTAGCGGGTTCTGTCTTTTCCCCGCCCTGTCCTTCTGCGGCAAAAAATTGCAGATTATACTCTAAAATCAATGATTTACTCCCGTCAGTCAAGTTCCTTTTCTCAGGGTAACATTCCGTCCACAAAAGCCGTAACCATCTTCTGCATCTCCTGAAATACAAAATCAGCAGCGCCCGGCAGCATGCCCGTTGTCAAAAGCATTACTCCCAGACCGGTCATAATCTTAAGCTGGATACCTACGGAAAACATGTTCATCTGCGGTGACACCTTCGTCATCACACCCAAAATGGCATTCAAAAGCAGTGTCACGCAAAATACCGGTAGCACAATACGGAATCCGATAATCACATAGTCACCCATAAATGTGATGACCGAATTCAACAGGGCGTCCGCATGAAACACCGCACCGTTTACCGGTATCAGGGTAAAGGTATCGGCAATCGCCCCGAAAAGGTATCGATACATTCCGGTTGCTATCAAAAGCAGCATGAAAACATACTGGTAAAGCACACCGGAAATACTGGTATTTTCTTTTGTCGCCGGGTCTAACAGGGTTGCCATGGACAATCCCGTCTCCATATCGATAATGGAACCGGCAAAGTTCACAATGGAAGTACAGACATTTGCCCCCAGTCCGATAATCAGACCGGTAATGGCTTCCTTCATTACAATCAGGGCATATTCCAAAACAGTATCAAATACCACTGCTTCCCCCGGTGTCAGCACCTGATACAATAGAATCGCTGTGAAAACGCTGATTCCTATCCGGATTCTCGCGGGGGTATTTCCCAAACCGAAAAAGGGAGCAATAAACACAAAGCAGGATACTCTGGTTAAAATCAGTAAAAAATATTCCAAATCATATATGGAAAATGAAAAGTTAATCATAAACTTGCTCCGTTACCTGTGTATGTAAAGGCTGAAATCCGACCATAGCTGCGTGGTGTAATCCACCAGCGTTTCCATCATCCACGGTCCAAGCACCATTAATGCCACAAACACACAAATAATTTTCGGAACAAAGGTAAGTGTCTGTTCCTGAATGGACGTCACCGTCTGGAAAATACTGATAACCAGACCGATAATCAACGATACCAGCAGAACAGGCAACGATACTTCCACAATTACATACAGAGCGCGGTTCGCCATCTCCGCAACAGCATCTATCGTCATGAATCCACTTCCTCTCTACGGTATGTCAGTAAAATGTCTTAACCAGTTCCCCGATAACTAACGCCCAGCCGTCCGCCAGCACGAACAAAAGTATCTTGAACGGCATGGAAATCGTGGTCGGCGGCAGCATCATCATACCCATACTCATAAGGGTGGACGCTACAACCATGTCGATGACAATAAACGGTATGTATATCATAAAACCAATCCAGAAGGCAGTTCGCAGCTCACTGATCATAAAGCTGGGCACCAGCACCGAGTTGGGTATGGTCTCGATATTTCCGTCCCATTCCTTACCGGCAATATCCATAAACAACTGCACATCCTTAAGCTGGGTCTGCGGGTACATAAACTCGCGAAGCGGCGCCATTCCCTTTTCAAACGCCTCATCCTGCTCAATCTCTCCCTGTTCAAAGGGAACAATCGCCTCATCATACACCCTCGTAATCGCCGGCTCCATAATAAAGAAAGTCAGAATTAACGCCAGACCAATCAGTATCTGGTTTGGCGGTGCAGTCTGCGTATTCAGAGCCGAACGGGTGAAATGCAGCACTATGATGATTCGGGTGAACGATGTCATCATAATAATGAGAGTCGGAGCAAGCGCAATCAAAGTCAGGATAAGCAATATTCTGAGTGCACCGTTTAGCTGACCGTTTCCCTCATTATAGGTAACTGTTACCATATTCGCTGTATTCAGCGTATTTAATTCCTGCGGGGTCTGGGCGGTTCCGGGCGGATTGATTACGGTGGAGGTCTCTGTCTCCCCGGTTAAATGTCTCTCCGATGCTTTTACCGTCATTCCCCTTTGAATACACAATATGCCTACCGTAACCAGCAGGCATATTGCTAATAGTATGTGTTTTCCAGTAAATTTTTTGCTCTTCATATGTTCCTATTCGTCCTTATCCTCCGGCTCCTTTTCCGTGTCGGGGGAATCACTGGAATTTTTCTTAATCATTGCCTTTGCGAATAAATCCGTAAAGGTGGTGTTTCCGCTCTTGCCATCCGTAAACGTAAGCTGCTCCTTTGGCACTTCGCCTAACATGGTGACGTTGTCCTTACATACGGCAACCGCCATATAAGTCTCACCAACCCGCAAAATCTGGATATACTTGTTGTTGCCGATACGGGTTGTTTCCACCACTTCAACATTGCAGTTTACGCTCTGCTGCTTCTGATAGCTGGCAATCCATTTTGTGACCCATGCCGTCACTGCCAGCACAAGCACAAAAATGAGGAGAACGGTAACAAGCTGCAGATAACTGCCGCTTCTGCCACTCAACAGTACCGCCATTAACCGATTACCTTCTTAACAGCTTCGATAACACGCTCCGCTTGGAAAGGCTTTACGATAAAGTCCTTGGCTCCTGCCTGAATGGACTCGATAACCATCGCCTGCTGTCCCATTGCAGAGCACATGATAACCAGCGCACCGCCGTCAATCTTCTTAATCTCTTTCAGCGCCTGAATACCATCCATCTCCGGCATGGTAATATCCATAAGTACCAGATCCGGGCTGACTTCCTTAAACTTTTCCACAGCTTTGAGTCCGTTCTCTGCCTCGCCTGCTACATTGTAGCCGTTCTTGGTCAGGATGTCCTTAATCATCATTCTCATAAAAGCCGCATCATCACAAATTAAAATATTCTTTGCCATATAAGTATCCTCCATTTGCTTTTCGCATCTGTTTTTGGTTAATCCATTTTCTACTTAATGATTTCTGTTACTCTGACACCAAAGCTCTCTTCAATTACTACTACCTCTCCTTTGGCGACAAACTTTCCGTTTACAAGTACGTCTATCGGCTCACCGGCAATTCTGTCTAACTCTATAATCGTTCCCGGTGCAAAGTTGAGAATTTCTGAAATAGACTTTGTTGTCCGTCCCAGCTCCACTGTAACTTCCAGTGGCACATCCATAATCAATCCAATATTCTCCTTCCCTGCGGCACCGCCTGCCGGATCGGAGAAATTCTGGAATTGCGCAGGCTGTATATTGACATTCTGCATATTCATCTGAGGTGCTGCTCCCATGGGTGCCATTCCCATTTGGTTCATGCCGCCCATCATAGGATTCATTCCCATCTGGTTCATGCCGCCCATCA